>JACCDN010377879.1_pt1 | contig 110229 bp, 89 predicted proteins | sample 7441691 | NCBI WGS metagenome assembly JACCDN01 (sample SAMN15323439, study PRJNA562643) | freshwater metagenome | isolation source: river surface water | place: USA:Blue River Watershed | collected 2017-08-16 | reverse complement strand
GCTGAAATTAGAATTTTGACCTGGCTAGCTCGCAGCTTTTTAGCTCCGGATATGCAAGATGTTAAACATCCTGAAGAAGAAGTAAAGAATCTTAAAACTGAAATCAACAACTTATTGGATTCTAAAGCGGAAACGTAAAATTCTGAACTAATTTAAATATATTTATATATAAATAAAAGCCAGAAAAATAAATGTTTAAACAATAAAATTAGATAGGGAGAAAGAAGCTATGTCTATGGTGATTTCGCAAAGTTTCGTTGAGCGGAACGAAATAATTTGTAAGCGGGAGAGTATGACAAACTTGCAGGAGGCGGCAAAAGCTATCTTGAAAAAATTTAAAGTGATTGAAAATTTGAAAACTAATCAAGAATTGGTTGAATATCGAAATACGTTAAATAAAAAATACATTCCACGAATTAAGAATAATTGTGAAGCGGCTTCACCGCAAAGGTTATTTGCAGCAAGTAGCAGCGAAGAATCGGCATTCATAAGTTCGGATAGACCAGAAGATTCGGTTGCAATCAGAAAAAAACTAAAACCAGATAATTTAGCGGTTTGGAATAGTGCGAGTGTAGATGTTAAACAATCGATGCTAAAGATAAAAGTATATGATGAATATTTGCAACTTTTTAATGACGAACTAGCCAAGAGTGGAGATAAGGAACTATCAGATGGCACGTTTAATAATATTCGTGAGCTAGTTGGCTATCATTTGGACACAAATAATTTTTGGATAAACTGGAAAAAGCAGGAAAATATTGTAACCGAACGGTTAACTGCACTTGCTGAAGGCAAATTAATTGGGACTAAAAAAAGTTGGTTTGGCTTATTTAGCGACTATCATTTTATGAATATATCAGAAGGCACAAAATGCTTCTTTAATGACATAAAGGAAATATTTAAATGTAACAATTTTGCTATTGAAACAATCGTGGATAAATACCGAATCTTTTTAGTTCAAAAAACCCCGGAAGAACAAAAAACAATATTACATAAGCAATTATACGCAGTAATACATACTCAACAACCCCCGGCGCAGGATATAAGCGCAATTGTTAATGAATATTCAGAAATTATTGAAAGTATTGAATCTAGAATAAAAGAATGCTTGCAACGTGTTAGTCAAATAACTATTTCATATTACCCGAATGATATAGAAGATATCTACCAAGATTTTATTAGAATGTGTGAACACAAAATACCGAGTGTAAAACGAATCAATTTATATTATTCTAATAAGTTGGAAGTTTTTATCAATCGTCGTTTGCAATTGATTTGCCGCTTCAAGTCAATTGGTAATAGTAATATAAAAAATAAGATTCAGATAGACTTGAAGGACACTGATAAATTTAGTAAATTTTTTCAGTATATATATAAATTATCATTTAAAGTTCAGTTATTTGAAGCATTAGCTTCCGTCGCGGTTAATAGTTCTATTTCAAATCAACTATCGAATAAATATTCTAGTTTAATAAATTCACCAACATTATTTGACCAGAATACAGAATATTATGATTGGATCTGGACAGAGATTCTCGACGAGTTATTACCCAAGCCGGAGGAAACCTTGTATGCCGAAAACAAACGAATATTGTTAACTAAAAATACTTATTTACTAAATTTTATAATTGACTTTCTTGAGCGTAAGTTGGCAAGTTCTGCTTATAGCAAAGTTGAAGAGTTTGCCAAGTTTATCCAGCAACTAAAATCGCCCGAAAAGATTACTTTAAAACAAATTGATATTGAGATCTTGACTAGGTTATTTAGAAATGGCTATTTGGCGTCTGATGAGCAAGCTGCTAATGCTGTAAACGCTAGCAGCCTAAAAGATTTCCAGACCATGATTAACAATTACTTGGTTCAAGAAGAAAGAGAATCTAATTTCCGGCGTAGAATTATAGAGGAAGGAAGTCAACCTAAAAGAGTTTAGTCGATTATTAATTTGCTAATTCCGGATCAGCACTAAGAATAAATGGCAAAATTTGCCACTTATTCTTAAATAGAACTTTTATATCATTTGAAAAGTTGTAAGTGTTCTACAATTGGACCTAACGCTAACGAAGGTACATAAGTTAGCGCACCAACGATGATGATAGTCCCAATTAGGATTGAAATAAATAATATTCCAGTAGTTGGCATAGTCCCGCTGGTTGCCGGGAGTTTTTTCTTGTTAGCCAAGCTGCCAGCTATTGCCAAGACTGGAATGATCACGCCAAAGCGGCCAAAGAAAATTGCCGCGCCTAGCATTAAATTATAATAAGGCGTATTGGCATTAAGCCCGGCAAAAGCGCTACCATTATTATTGGCAGCCGAAGTAAAAGCGTATAATACTTCAGATAAGCCGTGAGCGGACGGGTTACTCATCCCAGCTAATCCCGGGCTGATAATTACTGATAGCGCAGTACCAAGTAACACCAGCATCGGCACAACTAAAATGGCTAATGCCGTCATTTTCATCTCAAAGCTTTCTATCTTTTTACCTAAGTATTCGGGAGTGCGGCCAATCATTAATCCGCAAATAAATACGGCTAGGATAGCAAATATCAACATGCCATATAATCCGCTACCAACCCCACCATAGATTACTTCTGATAATTGCATTAAGAATAATGGTACAAAGCCACCTAATGGCAAGAATGAATCATGCATGGCATTAACTGCACCACATGATGCTGCCGTAGTGACAGCCGCAAATAGGCCCGAACCAATTATCCCAAAGCGGGTTTCTTTACCTTCCATATTGCCGCCACTTTGAAATACTGAATGCAATTGGTCGATATGGTATTGGTTAAATAATGGATTTCCTTTACTTTCACTATACATTGCCATAATTGCAAGGAGAATAAAAGCAATCGTCATGGTTACAAAAATCGTATATCCCTGCTTTTTATCCCGAACCAAATGGCCAAAACTAAAACATAGCGCAGCAGGAATCAATAAGATGGCAATCATTTCAATAAAATTGGTAATTGCATTTGGATTTTCATAGGGGTGAGCCGAATTGGCATTAAAGAAAGCTCCGCCATTGGTCCCCAGCATTTTAATTGCTTCTTGAGATGCTACCGGGCCCATTGGTATAGTTTGGCTATCGATTACCTGGCTGGTATTTTTACCATTAACAGTCTGGCTTACCGTTTGTGGGTCAATTACTTTAGCCGTAACGTAATTATTGAAGTTTTGCGGCACGCCCTGGCTGATTAAGCCAACCGACATAATAATCGATAGCGGCAGCAATATATATAAAGTACCTTTTACCAGATCAGTCCAGAAGTTACCGATTTGTTTGGTGGTAGCGCGACTAAAACCACGAATTAGGGCGATAACTACCGCTAAACCGGTAGCAGCTGATACAAAGTTTTGTACGGCAAGGCCAACCATCTGGGTAAAATAGCTAACCGCAGTTTCACCAACATAAGCTTGCCAGTTGGTATTGGCAACAAAACTGATTGCAGTATTCAATGCCAAGTCCCAGGTCATATTGTCAACTGATGCTGGATTCAAGGGCAGTTTATGCTGAACTAGACCAATGACAAATAATACGATAATACCGACAATATTAAATAGCATCAAGCTAATGGTGTATTGTAGCCAATTTTGTTCTTCGGTCTCAGTTGTACCTAATAGCTTATAAATTGGTTTCTCGATAAAGCTTAAAAATGTAAGCTTGTTTTCAAATACCTTAGCAATGTATTTGCCAAGCGGCAAAGCAAGCAAGGTTAAAATTAATAAAAATATTATTAAATTAAGAATCATCTTAATATCTCTCAGTCTATATTAGAATTTTTCAGGGTTAAATAACGCTACAAATAAGTAAACGAATACCAATAAGGCAATGATGCCACTAACTATATATAACCAGCTCATTACTCGCCTCCTTTCAGATTGTCTAAGGCAAGGTTAAGTTTTAAAACATTAACTCTAGGCTCACCTAAGAAGCCAAAAGCAGCATATTTAGCATTTTGATCAACTAGCGTCTGTACTTGGCTAACTGATAAGTGTCTAGCGTTAGCTATTCTGCCGATTTGGTAATAAGCAGCAGCAACGCTGATTTCAGGATCAAGGCCGCTAGCCGAGGCTGTTACTAAGTCAACTGGAATAGGCATTCCTGATGAATTTTGTAAACTTTTTACCCGGTCAGCTATCTGGCTAACTAATGTAGGATTTAAAGGTCCCAAATTTGAACCGCCGGAAGCTAAACCATTATACGGATAATTGCCGGTAGCTGATGGGCGCGACCAGAAGTATTTAGCCTGGCTAAACTGCTGGCCGATTAATTCAGATCCAATAACTTGATCATTTTTAACAATAAGGCTACCATTTGCCTGGTAGGGGAATACCGTTTTACCAATTAGGTAGATGAATAGGGGATAAATTACCCCAGTAATCACGGTTAAAATTGCCAATGCAATTATTGCTTGACGTAAAGATTTCATATTCAATATCCTAAACTAAATGAAATATCTGCAAAATAATATCGATGACTTTTATCCCAATAAACGGAATAATTACGCCGCCTAGTCCATAAATCAGGAAGTTTCTGCGTAACAGCTTGCTTGCCGACATTGGCGTAAACTTAACCCCTTTTAACGCAAGTGGGATAAGGCCAATAATAATCAGCGCATTAAATATTACTGCAGATAAAATTGCCGAGGTTGGGGTAGCCAAATGCATAACATTAAGTTTATTTAAAACCGGGTAGGTACTGGCAAAGGTTGCCGGGATAATCGCAAAATATTTAGCAATATCGTTGGCAATACTAAATGTGGTTAGTGAACCGCGGGTCATTAGCATTTGTTTACCGATTTCCACGATCTGAATTAACTTGGTTGGGGAGGAATCCAGGTCTACCATATTAGCAGCTTCTTTTGCGGCTTGGGTTCCACTATTCATGGCAACTGCCACATCAGCTTGCGCCAACGCTGGTGCATCATTGGTTCCATCGCCGGTCATCGCTACCAAGTGACCTTTTTGCTGGTATTCGCGGATCATGGCTAATTTATTTTCAGGCGTTGCTTCAGCAAGGAAGTCGTCAACTCCAGCTTCAGCAGAAATAGCTGCGGCAGTTAGGCGGTTATCGCCGGTAATCATTACCGTTTTGATACCCATTTGGCGTAATTCGATAAATTTCTCTTTGATACCTTCTTTAACCACGTCTTTTAGTTCAATAATGCCTAAAACGCGATTGTTTTTAGCAACAACTAGTGGAGTTGAACCGCGCGAAGCAACCATATCTACGATTTGCTGGGTATCTTCAGGATATTTTCCACCTTCTAGGCTTGCCATCAATTTTTTGATGGCATCGGCGGCACCTTTACGGATCTGCTCATCTTTATGGTTAACCCCAGACATTCTGGTTTGCGCCGTAAAAGGAATAAATTCAAGATGTTCCGGATGGAAGTCTTGTTCTTTTAGCCCGTACTTTTGTTTTGCAAGGACGATAATACTTTTACCTTCTGGAGTTTCGTCGGCTAGTGATGATAAGAATGCAGCATGAGCCAGCTCATTTTCATCAACGCCTGCAATCGGGAAAAATTGGCTAGCTTGGCGGTTACCATAAGTAATCGTACCGGTTTTATCGAGTAATAAAACATCAACGTCACCTGAGGCTTCAATCGCACGACCTGAGGTGGCAATTACGTTAGCGCTCATCATGCGTCCCATACCGGCTACACCAATAGCCGAGAGCAAGCCGCCAATTGTAGTTGGAATCAAGCAAACTAATAAGGCTACTAGTACCGTAATACTGATTGGACTACCGGCATGATTGGCATTAACACTATAAATTGACATTGGTAATAAAGTAACTGCAACTAATAAAAAGATAATCGTTAATGCAGTTAATAAAATCGATAGGGCAATTTCATTAGGAGTTTTCTGCCGTTTGGCGCCTTCAACCATGCTAATCATGCGGTCGAGAAATGATTCGCCGGGGTTAACCGTTATCTGAACGACGATCCAGTCAGATAATACTTTGGTCCCACCGGTAACCGAGCAGAAATCGCCACCCGACTCACGAATAACCGGGGCTGATTCACCGGTAATCGCACTTTCATCGACCGAAGCACACCCTTCCAAAACTTCACCATCGCACGGAATATTATCGCCCGCCTCAACCAGGACAATATCACCTTTACGTAGCGTACTACTTGAAACCAAATTAATTTTATCTTTTAGTTTGGGATCTGCTAATTTTTTAGCTTGGACATCCTTTTTAGCACTTTTAAGGCTTTCAGCCTGGGCCTTGGAGCGTCCTTCTGCCAATCCTTCGGCAAAGTTAGCAAAAAGTAAAGTAAACCATAACCAGACTGTAATACTTACAATAAAGCCAGTACTACCACCTGCATCATGGCCGCTAGCAGAATAAACGGCAAGTAGAGTTGTTAAAATACTCCCAATATATACGACAAACATTACCGGGTTTTTGGCTTGGGTTACTGGGTTTAGTTTCTTAACGCTATCTGCTAATGCAGGAACCAGTAATTGTTTGTCAAGTAAGCTAAGATTTTTTTGTTTTTTCATAATTATAAATCTAAAAAAATATACCAAAACAGAATGTAGATCCCTGATCTTCATTCCCTAAAATTGCCAGTTGTGGGTGCCAGGTTTTATGCTAGCTAGATAGGATAGTCGCGGAAGAAATCTTACCGCTTATATCCAACCAGAGAATAGCATAACTGGTTTCACTCGAGGCATCAAATATTTATGTATTTGTAATAATTAAAACGCAATATTTATAATTACCATTGGTTGATAATCATCAAAATGTTAATTCAGATGTCATAGTTAATGGTAATTAAACTACTAATGATAATAATTCTCATTTAGAGCTGGATTATTTTAATATAATTAAACTTTGTTGTTTAGTAAATCTTTACTTGAAAGTGTAGATTAATATAAAGAACGAGTTCAATTGAATATAAATAATACCTGATGAACTTATAAAATCATCTTGTATGAGAAAGTAGAATAATTGTGGGACTTTAGCTATCTTGTATAAAGAAGCGGATATAAGAATTTAGATTAGGGTTAATAGATAAGTTAAATACTAAATTACTAATTACATTTGTGGAAATAATTCCTGTATTCATTACAATTTAAATATTGCTTGTCGCAATATTCCTCAAAATAAAGACGGATGTGATTCTAACATTGTAAGGTTTCAAGTGTCAATTTAGTAAAACCTAAATTTTATGGTATTGTTCAACTTTTCGCAAAAAAGCAAAATAGATACAAGCATGAAATTGTTGCGCTGCAATATTGTTACTTAAATGTGTGACTTTTTTACAAATTCTTAAAAATTTAATTTACCGATTATACTTTCAAATAGCATACTTTTCTAGTTGTAGTGTTATTAGGATGGTATAATATACTCTACGATTTTATGAACTATTTTATAAAGTTTGTCATATGTCTAGCATGTTTTATGAATTGCCTGTCTTTGTCTCTTTGCTCCTAATTATCGTTATTGCAGTTGCTTTAGCTGGAATTGGCAGATTAATTGCATTTAAGTATATGAAAAAAGAGCAGCATAATTTAAATAACCTGGCTTTGTTAGTTTGGGCGTTTATTTGGTTTCCATTAATTGCCTTGATCGCCAATAATTTACATGACATTCAACGAATGAATGATTTATCAATTGAAGAAGCAAATCAAGCCAAAGTGTTTTTTTATGATATTCAACTTATTAACGACAGTAAAACTCGTGAGAGGCTTAAAATAGCGACTATTGAATACATAAATAATATGGCTGAAAAAGAGCAGCAGTATTTGGCACTAGGCAGTGAGTGTGTAGAATGCTCGCAAGCTTTTAATAATATGTCTCAAGCAATATATGATTTTTTGCCAGGTGAAGCTAATTCGCAACAATGGGCAAATAATCGGATTATGGAAAGTATTTTGAAACTGGATAACTTAAGAAAACTGCGGCTTGCCCATTTAGCTAATTTCGATTCAACATTCTCAGTTTCTTTGATTCTATTATTATTTATAGTTGCGATATTACTAAGTGGAATGTATGCCTCAGATCTGCGATTTATCAAGAACTTTGTTTGTGGTTTAATGATACTTCTTTTTAGCGGTGGACTTTGGTTTTACCTACAACTAGATCGGCCATTTAATAGTGTTTTTTCTATTGACAATAGCCAATTTAAAACAATTCGCCAGGAAATTCAACGCGGTTTCTTTTTTAGCCATGATCTTGATGGTAATCCAACTAAGAGTTCACTTGCGCCGCAGCAGAACCCTAATTATGATTAAGTGTATATATAAGAGACCGCAGTGTTAGCATTTACAAATACTTTAATCAGACGTTACCAAGATTTAGATTCAAGTCAGAAGCGAACGATCAAAAGATATGCATTTTATTTGAATTTAGTTCTTGTTCTGATTCTAATTGGGCTTGGTTCGTTGCTACATTTTATGCGTGGAGAAGAATACGGCTATGTAGCTGACAGGATAGATATAGGAGTTCCGACAGAGTCGGATACTGCACTAATTGCCAAGCTTGCTAAAGTAGATACAACTATTTATATGATGAACATGCAAGATATCAATATGAAAGAAAAGACGCTTAGAGTATCTTTAATCGTTAAATTAAGTTATGAGCTGGCTGATTTTCCCGACTCTCCTCCTGCGATAGGAATATTTAATGGGCATTTAGTCGACCAGCAACCGATTAGCAGTAAGACTGCAAATGGCAGAGTTACCCAACTTTTTAGGGTTATAGCTGATGTTGAACCGCATTATATGGCGCAAATGTATCCACTTGACCGGGAACTTATTTCAGTTAGAATATCACCAAAAGATGAAACCGACCCTTACTATTTTAATGTAGTAGATTTTCAGGATTATACTGAAGGCGCGCAAAGTGATTACCAGCTAATCAAAATGGGATATGTAAATAGTGTCGAAAGTAGTGTGCTTGCTGTTAGCGACCTTGGCGAGAAAGAAGGGCATTACTTAGGGTTGAATCGTTCCTATATGTTATTTGAACATAAAAATTTCTACACCTATTTCAAAAATATTCAATATATTATTCTAGCGATATCGATTGCGCTATTTGCATTATTGATAAATGCGCGGACCAACAGCCCTAAAAATGGGCGCATCGCGGTTATTGGTAGCTCTGTTTTTGCTTTGTCGGCAACCGTATTCCAGATTAATGCTTCGGTTAAAATAGTCAATGAACTGACTATCATAGATCTGATTACATTTTACTCTGGAATGATTATCGTGCTATGCTTTCTAATTAGCATCCGGACCCTCCGGTTTTTGGATGAAGAGAACTACGCAATAGCAAAGGTCTTTGATTTGGTAATGTTTAGTCTAATTTTTATTTATTCGTGCTTATTTTTTAGTGCTATTTATATCTATGCTTAAATGAGAGTATATTCAGTGTTGAATTTAGTGGATATAATGAGTTAAAAAACTTGCTAAACCAATCATTACGCCAACCAAAGTTGCCCCAACGCCAAGCATGGTACCTAAAATCCATTTGAACTGGCTACTAACACGGATTTCGAAATTATTCATCTGATTAGTTAACCTCGCTTCAACTGAATCTATTTTAGTATTTAGTTTAGCTTCAACAGTATCAATTTTATTGTTTAATCTTTCCTCAACAGCATCAATTTTATTGTTTAGCTTTACCTCTACTGAATCTATTTTATTATCTAAACTTACTGCAATCGAACCTATTTTACAGTCTAATTTTGCTATATCTTCTTTGGTAGCTGCATGTAACAATATATCCACCAATTTATCTTGGGTAATCCTGATTTCAACTTGGTCGTGATTTTCTAACATAATTCCTACTCCTTAACAATATATATATTATGTTACAGTTAAGGATAACTAAATCAATTATATTTAATAAATAGTTTAGAAAAGCGAAATTATATTAGAAGGTTGCTTTTATAAAAACTAGCTGCTGATTAATAGTATCTTGACTGTCTGGGGGAGGCTTCGAATTTGATTTAATTTATGAAAGGAGCAAGCTAAAATTAAAGGGTAAAGTTACCTCCTCCTCGACTAAAGCTATTATTAATAGCTGATTCATTGTGGTGAATTCTTCATCAAGGAGGAAACTTTGTAATATTATAGATTGTGATGATTTTTACGGCTTAATAAATGGCTCCTCCGTCTGGAATATTGATAGTCCCGATATTATCAACCATTCCTTCATCAGTTATACAGCTGCCAATGGCCCCGTCAGATTGAATAGCGCATACTGAAACATTTTTGCCAATAGCCCCGCTATTTAACCCCCAATTACTAATTACTAAAATATTATTAAAAGTTGCTACGCCAACTGGGCCATAAAAGGTATTTCTACCATTCTCGAAACCATATTGGTTTGAACAATTGGTGAAATGCCCAAAATTGTCCAGTTTGCATACTGCTACAGCTTCGTTAGCATTGGGGTTGCTAATATAAGCATAGCCTTTGGCAAAAGAGATAAATCGCGGGCTACTAAATTCTGGGTCTTTATCCGTATAAAAACCAGAATTGGCTGGGTATCCAGAAGCATCTAGATTGGCAATATATACGGCATTATTTTTATCAACTACATATAGTCTATTTTGATAGATATTAATCCCAAATGCATGGGCAGAAGGATCTGGTAGTAGGTTGTCTTTACAGTTGTTTAGAGTTCCATCATTTTGATTAATTGCACATGATGTAATTTTGGCAGCAGGAAGGTTATTATTGTCTACGGCTTTATTGTCAACATAGTAAAGCATGTTTTCTGTTACGGCTATCCCTTGTAAGCCTTTTTCCTTTAAAGATGGTTGCCAAACTTTACAGGAACCTATGTTGCCATCTGAGGGTTTTTGGCAGATAATTAATTGGGAGGGTACTGTATCATTATTGTCGGCAAAAGAATCATTTGTTAAGAATATAAATTTTGAATTTACTGCTATTGCAGCTTCTGTACCATGCGTGCTTAATAAATTATTTCCTTCGCTATCTCGCGGAATTTGAGTGGAACAATTAAATAGAGCAGAATTATCCTTCAATGAATATGAAGTATTTAATGAGCAAACTGTAATATTTCTATTGTTTTCATTAATAGTATAAAATTTGGGATTAGAAATAATTTGCTGATTTTGGGCGGGTTTAATCCAACCTACATTATTAAAGAATGAATAATTTAAACTGTAACAGCAAAAACTTAATCCTGCTAGAATGATGATGCCTATCTTTTTCATATTATAAACTCTAATTGAAATAAGTAAAAGCGGCATGATAGCATATTAGAGTTGTTATACTGATGAGTTGTAATCGAAGATTTACTGAATGTAATAAAATTCTTAAACGCAGTAGCTCCAACTTTTCTAGGATTTATCCAATAACAAAAAAATACTTGGCCGTAACTCAAATATCATGTAATTAAGAGTTTGCCACTATCCGATTATAACCGGAAATATTTTCTTTTAATAATTCCTAAATAAGTTGGAAGCTAGCGGGTTACTGCATTTTGTCAACATAGTTTTTAACCGCAATTGCATCTACTAAGCGGCCGCTTTTACCGGCACTATTTAGGAATACCATTACAATTGGCCGGTTATCAACTATTGAATACAATACTAAGCAATGCCCAGCTTCATTAATGAAGCCGGTTTTAGACAATTCAATCTGGAATTTACTCGTTCTTACTAAGGCATCACTATTGATATATCTATGTACATAACGTGGGCTTAACATTACATCTGCGCCTTTGGTTGTCGTATCTTCACGGATCAAATCATAACTAAATGCTGCTTTAACCATTTTAGACAAATCAGTTGCCGTAGATTTATTTTGTACGGTTAAGCCAGTTGGATCATAAAATTGGGTATGTGTCATGCCAAGACTTTCTGCTTTGGCATTCATCCGGCGAATAAATTCTTTGATGCCGCCCGGATAAGCGGTACGGGCAAGGGCAAATGAAGCGCGGTTTTCTGACGACATTAAAGCTAAGAGTAGCAAATCACGGCGCCGAAGCTGCATTCCTACTTTTAGGCGCGAATAAGTATTCCTTAAACGGTCAACATCATCATCAGCAATAGTAACGTACTCATCCAAGTCAGCTCCTGAGTCTAGCAATACCATTGCAGTCATCAATTTTGTAATTGACGCAATTGGCAATTGAACATCTGGATTTTTAGTTACAAGCACTTGGCCGCTTTTTGCATCAACAGCATAAGCCGAGTACGAATATAAGCGGGGTTGGCCATTAGCACTTGCTTGCTGGGTAGCGCGTTTTTTACTATTTTTTGTTTTAGTAGCAGTAGCCGGTTTTGCGGCGACCGTATCTAGAATTGGATCTGAAGGCGCTGCAGCAGCTGCAGTAGTAGTGGCAACATGAGACTTCTGGTGGTGGCGGTGCTTATGCTTTTTAGTGCTGCCAGAGCTATTAGTCGCAGCTAAGGCTGAAACTGAGAGCGCCGAACTTAGAAGAATTACTAAAATCTTTTTCATTATTTGTCAACTTATCCCTGATGTAATCTTTTTAGTTAAATACGCGAGCCAACATTTTTATTATTAATTGCTTAATAAATCTTATTATTTTGTCGTAAAAAATTGGTGAAATTGCGTAACATCGCTTAGTAAATTTATAGTTGTTAGTTTGCGTTAAAATTATAATTGTATTCGTAACTTGTCGGGTTAAATACTATTTATAAATTATTTTTTCAAAAAAATAGCTAATTTATTAAAAAAACCTGAAATTTTTATTACCCCATCTTAATCTGAAAAGAGGGGGAACGAAGAAAATAGTATTTTGAAAATCTTTATACTTCTAAAGAAGTTATAGTTAAGCAATAATTTTAATTGAAATTAATCCTTCAGGTAAAAAAATATACATAAATTTTGCAAGTATTATATACTTAATGGTTATTAAGTTAACTTAATTGGTCAATTATAGTTGGTATTTAATGCAGTTTTCTGATTAACTTACGAATAAACAAGGGATAGAAATGATTGAAGCAACATTAAAAACGGTAAGGGATTTTATCCGTTATGCAGTAACTCAATTCCGTAAAAATAATCTTTTTTTTGGACACGGGACAACTACTGCTTATGATGAGGCAGTAGTATTAGTTTTACAAAGTTTACATTTGCCGGTAGATCAATTAGAACCTTATCTAGATGCTGTAATCCTTAATGAAGAAAAAGAACTAATACTTGAGCGTATAAGGCTACGGGTTGAAAAGCGGTTGCCATTACCTTATATTACTAAAGAGGCTTTTTTGCAGGGCTATTCGTTCTATGTTGATGAACGGGTAATTATCCCGCGTTCATTTATAGCCGAAATTATAGTGAATGACGGGCTATCACCATGGATCGAGCATCCTGAACTAGTTCATACAGCCCTAGATTTATGTACCGGTAATGGCTCGTTAGCTACTATTATGGCAAACCATTTCTATGATGCAGAAATTGTCGCGAGCGATATTTCCGATAGTGCATTGGAGGTTGCCCAAATTAATCTAGAACGTAACCAAGTAGGAGCACAAGTAAGCTTAATTAAATCAGATCTATTTAATCAATTGGATGATTATTTTGAAAAATTTGATTTGATCGTTACCAATCCGCCATATGTTGATAGCCAAAGAATGGCTACACTCGCACCAGAATATGAATATGAACCTGGACTAGCTCTTTTTGGTGGTAATAGCGGCTTGGAGTTAGTTGATAAGATATTGCGTCAAGCCAAACATTACCTTACTGAGTTTGGCGTATTGGTTGTTGAGATGGGTGATAATCGTAGTGAACTAGAAAATATGTACCCGGATTTACCTTTTACTTGGCTAGATACCATTAGTGGGGATGGATTTATTTTTGTTTTAACCCGTGCCGATTTAGAAGATTATTTTGACTAAAATGCTAAATTACCAACTGTTTATTTTTGACTGGGATGGTACCTTGATGAATACCACCCAAACCATTGTAGAGGCTACGAAATTTGCCTGTAAGAATCTTGGTTTAACAATAGTTAGCGATGAAGAAGCTAAATCGATTATAGGTAAAAGTTTCGTAGAAGTAGTGCATGAAATCGTTCCAAGCCTTGCCAATAACCCGGCCCTTTTACAGAAATTTACAGCCATATATGAAAACTATTTGAATGAGCATACTAAGAATAATCCCTTATTTGAAAGTGTTCTTGAAGTATTGGAAAAGTTAACCGAAGAGAAAAAACTTTTAGCTGTAGCAACTGGTCGCAGTAGAGCCATGCTTGAAGATATCTTTGATAGTACCGGTTGCCGCAAATACTTCGTAGTCAGTAAAACAGCGTGTGAATGCTTTTCTAAGCCCCATCCGCAAATGATTGAAGAAATACTCGAATTTACTGGGGTAGCGCCTAAAGACGCAATTATGATAGGTGATACATCTCATGATATCAATATGGCGCATAATGCCGGCATTGATGCACTAGCAGTAAGCCACGGTGCTCAAAGTAAGGAACTGCTTAAAGAAAGTAGGCCAAAATTTTTGTTGAACAACATTACTGAATTATATGAGCTTATATGCACAAATTAGCTATTATCCTACATGAACCAGACATTCCCCAAAATACCGGCAACATTATTCGCTTATGTGCCAATACCGGTGCCGAGCTGCATTTAGTTAAACCTTTGGGTTGGGGGAGTATGGATGATCGCAAATTAAGGCGTTCAGGGCTTGACTATCATGAGTATGCTAGTATTGTAATTCATGAAACTTGGGAACATTGCAGAACATATTTTGCTAACCGGACGATATGGGCAATTGAAACGTGTGGAACCAAATATTACCACCAGGCAGAATTTAATCATAATGCTGTATTGATGTTTGGTTCTGAAACTCGAGGATTACCAGCCTCAGTTCTTAATAGTATTGCGAAGGAGCACATTATTCGCTTGCCAATGCTGCCATCTCAGCGAAGTTTAAATCTATCAAACTCTGTAGCTATTACTCTTTACGAGGCATGGCGACAACTGGGCTTTGATTGTGGAGTTTAATTAACCTGGTAGCCAATCTAAAAAGGGATGTTAATGCGACATAAAAGGAAAAAAATTTTATTAAGCTGTATTTTGCTTAGTCTGGCAATGCCAAGCTTTGCAAAAGCAAAATCTGCATCTGGTGTTTCTTCCCATAAAAAAGTCAAATCGATCAAGTCGCATAAATCGCATAAGGCCAAAAAGCGTAAGCATGGGCACAAAAATTATATGGAAGGCCCCGCCAGTTTCTATAGCCGTAAATTTAGCGGCCGTAAAATGGCTAACGGAGAACGCTATGACCCAGAAGTATTTAGTGCAGCTCATGCTAAGTTACCTTTAGGGACCAAACTAAAAGTAACTAATATTGATAATGACTCAGATAACGGACGTGTTCTTTATGTTGAAGTAACTGATCGGATGTCCCCATATACCAAGAATATTCTCGATTTAAGCCCTGCTGCTGCCAAATATTTAAATCATACTGGACGCGGGTTACGTGTCCGTCTGGAAGTCGTTAGCGACCAAGAGTTTGAATCGCATGATATGAATAAAAATTAAATGATGATGGTGATGCCTAGTCTGGAAAATAGTAAAAATAAAGATGGATGCATCAAGTTAAGTATAAAGTGGAAAAGTGAAGTATGAGTAAGAAATTGCGGATATTGTTTGCCGGGACGCCAGAAATCGCTAAAGTTGTTTTAGCTAAGATGATTTGTGCAGGATTTATTCCCGAGCTGGTGCTAAGCCAGCCTGATCGCCCTGCTGGACGGGGAATGAAGTTAACCGCCTCACCGGTTAAAGTTTTAGCATTAGAGCATGGCATAGAAGTTCTTCAGCCGGTTAGTTTTAAAAAATGTCCTGAAGTAATTGACCAGATCCGTGAATTTGCACCTGATATTATGGTTGTGGTTGCTTATGGCTTAATATTGCCCCAACAATTACTTGATATTCCTCGGCTTGGCTGTATTAACATCCATGTCTCATTATTGCCAAGATGGCGTGGTGCTGCCCCGATTCAAAGGGCCGTATTAGCTGGAGACGCTGAAAGTGGCGTGACTATAATGCAAATGGATGCAGGGCTTGATACCGGCGATATTCTGCTGGTAGAACGAGTAGCAATAGCGGAAGATGAGACGTCAGGGAGCCTCCATGACAAACTTGCATTGATGGGTGCTGATATGCTTATCAATTTCTTGCAAAATCCAGAAAGGTATAAGGCAGTCGCGCAGAGTGAACTTGGGGTTAGTTATGCAACTAAAATTGAAAAAGATGAAGCTAGGATTAATTGGGAGAAGGATGCTCAAGTCATTGCCCGCAATATCCGTGGCTATAATCCATTTCCAGGTGCATTTAGCAATCTAGATGGTGTTTTGCATAAAATTTGGTTAGCAAAACCATTAGCTCAAGTATCTAATGAGTTCAAGCCTGGGACAATTATCCAAGCTGAAAAAGATAAATTACTGGTAGCATGCGGTAATGGTACAATATTAGAAGTCATTGAAATCCAAGAAGCAGGTGCCAAGCGCAAAAGAGTCGACATTTTTTTACAAGGGAAAACTGGCTTAAAAGGTAAAAAATTTGAAGGTGCATAATCATGAATAATCAGTTTAAGACTTATGCCTTAATGGCGGCAATCGTTGCTTTATTCGTATTTATTGGCGGACTTATTGGCGGTAAGAATGGAATGGTTATCGCTCTTATCTTTGCTGGAGCTATGAACTTTTTTGCTTATTGGTATTCAGCCGATATGGTACTTAAAATGTATCAAGCACAAGAAGTAAGTCCGCATAATGCACCAGACTTATATCAAATGGTATTAGAATTAGCTAACCGTGCTAATCTTCCTATGCCGAAAGTGTATGTTATCAACGAAGATCAGCCAAATGCCTTTGCAACGGGAAGAAACCCTGAAAATGCAGCAGTTGCTTTTACCACCGGTATAATGCGCGCCCTTAGTTATAACGAACTAAGAGGAGTAGCTGCACATGAGTTATCTCATGTTAACCATCGCGATATATTAATATCTACCATATCTGCGACAGTAGCTGGTGCTATTTCCGCGATTGCCAATATGGCCATGTGGTTTGGGGTTCGTGATGAAGAAGGGCAGCGTAATTGGCTTGCCGGTATTTTAATTGGGATCTTTGCTCCGTTAGCCGCGGCAGTTATTCAAATGTCGATCTCGCGCTCGAGAGAATATATGGCTGATGAAGGTGCTGCGTACTTGACGAGTGATCCTCTGGCACTAGCTAGCGCTTTACGCAAAATTGAGGATATTGCTCGTGGGGTATCTATGCCTACGGCAGAAGAGCATCCTGCTACTGCACAAATGATGATAATTAACCCGCTATCCGGTGAAGGGCGCGATAATCTATTTTCAACTCATCCAAGTACGGCAAACCGAATTTTGCGTTTGGAGGAGATAGCACGCAGGCAGGGAATTATTTGAGCGTAGAATCATATGAGTTTAATTATGTTGCAACATCCTATATTATAAGATTTTGATTGAAGTTAAGCATTTTAATGAAAATAATAGAAAGAAGGAAATATGTATAATAGCTTGAAGAAATTAGGTTTGATCTTAACGACTGGTTATTTACTAAGTGGTTGTGCTGCAGTTGTTGTTGGCGGTGTTGCTGCTGGAGCGACGAGTGGGGCAGCAGTCGCTACCGACCCTAGAAGTTCTAGTGGTGTATTTGATGACCAAGGATTAAAAAATAAAGTAAAAGATAGTTTAGATGCGATGATTCCCGGTAACAGTATAGAAGTAACTAGCTATAATCAAAATATTTTGCTAACCGGACAAGTGATTGATGCAGAAAACAAGGCCAAAGCCGTCACGGTTACCAAACAAGTAGTTGGTGTTAAAAAGATCTATGACTATATTGAAGTCGGAGCAACTCAATCAGCTAGCCAAACTAGTAAGGATGCTTACCTGACTTCGGTGGTAAAATCTAACCTGCTAGTTAGTAAAGGCGTAGATAGTAATAATGTAAAAGTTGTTACTACTAACAGTATAGTTTACCTAATGGGTTTAGTCGATAAAGAACAGGCCAAAAAAATTGAAGTGGCTGCTCTCGAAGTTGATGGAGTCAAAAAGGTGGTTAGCTTGTTTCAGTACGTAAATAATTAATACCTTAAAGATAAACGAACCAATACTTTAAAATGACTATTGAAATAAATATTTTTTAAATTTGGATTGAATATGCTGGATATTCGTAAATTTTTAGCTTTAATTGGGATGATTAGTATCACTAGCGGATGCGCAGTTGTTGCTGTCGGCGCCGTAGGTGCTGCGGCAGCTACAGGCGCTGCAGTTGGGACTGATCCGCGTAGCAGTGGTACCTTAGTAGATGATAAAAGCATTCAGACTAAGCTTTCTTCCAAACTCAATAATAGTGATAATTTCCCGAATTGTAATATTTATGTTGATGTTTATAACGGTGAAGTATTATTGACGGGCCAGGTAGAGTCCGAAGGGCTTAAAAAATATGCCGAAAATGTTACCCGCGGCTATCCTGGCGTAATTAAGATCTATGACTATTTAGATATTCGGTTACCTTCTTCAGCAAGTGCACGTAGCAAAGACTCCTGGATTACTACTCAGCTTAAAACTCAGTTATTGGCAACCAAAAATATTCCAAGTAATAATATCAAAATAGAAACTACTAATCGAGTTGTGTATATGATGGGTATGGTAACTCAAGCTGAAGCTGAGTCAGCAACAGCAGTAGCGTCTCGTGTGGCAGATGTTGATAAGGTAATTACATTATTCCATTATAAGTAATAATTATGCACCAAGCAAAACTCAGAGGTGATTTAGCTGAAAAACTAGCTTTGGATTTTCTCCTCTCCCAGGGGCTTCGGCTGGTGATGCAAAATTTTCACTCGCGGTTTGGTGAGATCGATTTAATAATGAGGGATAAAGACAGCTATGTTTTCGTTGAAGTTAAACAACGTAATACTGGTTTTACTAATGCAATAGAAAGTATCACAATACAGAAACAACGGAAATTGGTAAAAACTGCCCAATATTTTTTATTAAAGTTGGGACAGGATGTTAGCTGTCGTTTTGATGCGGTTGTAATTAACCAATTTAAGCAACTCGAGTGGCTAAAAAATATAATAACTCTTTAAGGAGTAGTCCAATGCGATTACAAGAACTAATTAACGATAATTTCGAACAAAGCATCAAAACTAAACAAGCTGCCCAGCAAGTTTTAGTCGAACCTGTTGCTGCCGCTGTCGGATTAATTGTTGATGCATTTAAATCTGGAAGAAAAATGTTAATTTGCGGTAACGGCGGTTCTGCTGCTGACGCACAGCATTTTGCCGCAGAGTTTACTGGCAGATACGAGATGGAGCGGACCCCTTTACCTGCAGTAGCTTTAACCACAGACACCTCTGCCTTGACTGCAATCGGCAATGACTATGGTTTTGATGTGGTGTTTTCAAAACAGGTTGAAGCGCTAGGATGTGAAGATGATATCTTGTTTGCTATATCTACATCCGGTAATTCTAATAATGTGATCAAAGCCATGGAAGCAGCAAAAATTAAAGGCATGCATATCATTATTCTGGTAGGCAAAGACGGCGGCAAAATGGCTAAAATGTTAAGTGGTAAAGATGTAAATATCTGTGTGCCAGCTGAGCGTACCGCACGGATTCAAGAAGTCCATCTACTATGCTTGCATACTATTTGTGACTCAGTTGATACAGTAATGTTTAAATAAATAGTTATTATATGAAATAGCATAAAAAAGGCATCAATAAATTATTAATTGATGCCTTTTTTGTTCTATATGATTTGTATATCTATTTATTGCGAGTAAGTGTTGGTTAGTTACTTGGTTTAATAACTATAATTAAAGAGGCCAAGTTAATTTTATAGGTGTCTAACTATTATATTGTCTAATTTTACTTATTGGGTGGATTATGAAGCGTAACTACTTTTTTGTGTTTCTTGTATTACTAACTTTTTTTGTAATTTCTTTTATTACTAATATCCTTGGCCCAATAATGCCAGCGGCTAATACCAGTTTAAACCTGTCTTTGTCATTAGCCGGGTTTTTACCTTTAAGTTTCTTTTTTGCCTATGGGCCAACCTCCATCCCTGCGGGCTATCTCAGTGAAAAATATGGTGCAAAATTTGTAATGTTATTAGGATTTACAACTGCTACTCTTGGTTGTTTGATCTTTGCTATGTTTCCTGCTTTCATTACCTATGTATTGTCACTATTCATTATGGGGATGGGAATGGCTATGTTGCAAGTTGTCATTAACCCCCTATTAAGGGCTTCCGGAGGCGAGGAGCATTATTCTTTTTATTCGGTACTAGCCCAATTGGTTTTTGGCGGTGCATCCTTCCTTAGCCCTTTAGTCTATTCTTATTTGATGCTGAATTTACCAAAAGCTAGTAGTGGGCTTTTAGCTAAGTTAGCTCATTTAGTGCCAAGCAATATGAACTGGGTGGCCTTTTATTGGATTTGTGGCTTAATCTCGCTTTTAATGGTTTTAATTTTGCTGGGAATTAGATTTCCTAAAGTAAAATTAACCGAAGAAGAGCGTGTCGAAGGTGTGAATACAATACTTCAGTTGTTAAAGAACAAGATAGTAATAATATATTTTTTTGGTATTTTTGCCTATGTCGGAACCGAGCAGGGAGTCTCGGTTTGGATTTCTAAGTTTTTAGAGACTTATTTCAATGCGGACCCGGATACGGTGGGAGCTAATTCAACAGCTTTATTTTGGGGAATGCAATGTGTTGGCGGTATATTAGGGTTAATTCTCTTAAAATTATTTGATGTCCGCTTAATCCTTGCTACTTTTATTATTGCCGGTATGGTGGCCTTGGCTATGGCATTATTCGGTTCCTACCAAGTTGGACTGATTGCATTTCCTGCTGTTGGCTTTTTTACCTCGGTAATGTACCCTGGAGTTTTTTCACTTGGTTTGAATTCGCTTGATAAAAACCATGGGACTTTTGCCGGCATAATGTGTAGCGGAATAATTGGAGGGGCTATTGTGCCATTTCTAATTGGTTTGCTTGGCGATGTTTGCGGCCTCCGTCTAGCTATGTGTCTGGTTTTTGTAACTTTAGCCTATATGCTTTTAATTGCAGTTTTTGCTAAACCACTAGTTAAGAATAAGACGATTTTTAATAGTTAATTAAATTTAAATTAAAATTAGAATTCAAATAATGTCTCAATACTAAATAGAAAATTACTTTTTATGAGTTGTTTAATTATGCATGAAATCAAATTAATTGGGGTGGATATGGGGGCTAGCAATGTACGTGCCGGCTTGGTCCAAAATGGAAAAATTATTAAGCATTCCGCATTGAAATTGCCTTCTAACAAGGGCTACCAAGAAGTTTTGGATAGCATTATGCATGTTATAAAAGAAGTTTATTCTAGCGATGTTACCGCAATTGGGGTAGGGGTTCCTAGCGTGGTTGATCGCAAAAACGGTATTGTTTATAATGTGCAAAATATTCCATCCTGGCATGAGGTGGCATTAAAATCGATTCTCGAAGAGCGCTTTCAATTGCCAGTATTTGTTAATAATGATGCGAATTGTTTTGCGCTTGGCGAAAGAATTTACGGAAAAGGGCAAAAATATTTAAACTTTGTCGGGCTAGCTATAGGAACGGGGGTAGGTGGCGGGATAATTAATAATGGTAAGCTGCTTCGAGATGTAAATTGTGGCTCAGGGGAGTTTGGTGAAATGCCGTATCTGGAAAGTAAATTTGAAGATTACTGTAGTGGAGTATTCTTTGATAAATTCCATCTTTCAAGCGGTGAACAAATTTTTAATCTATCGGCAAATGGTGATGTCAAAGCTCAACTAATTGTGGCTGATTTTGCCAAGCATTTAGGCTTTTTGCTAAAGACCATTATTTGTGCTCTCGACCCGGAAGCAATTATTATCGGTGGTTCGATTGCCAAAGCTAAAGATCAATATCACCAGCAAATGTTACAAGTGATTCAAGACTTTCCATATCCGCGGACGATTGAGCGGCTACAGATAGAGTATACGGATAGTCCGGAAAACCAAATACTTGGCTCAGCTGCCTTATATTTTGACAATTTGGCATAGCTTTATTAAAGTATCATTTTAAAGTAGTTAGGGAGGTGGCAAAATGAATTGGCAGCATATATTAAAGAACCCTTCGCTATTAAACCAGGGGGTATTAATTGATGGAGAATGGCTAATCGATAATCGTGAAACTTTTGCAATCAATAATCCCGCTACTGGTGAAATTATTGCCCAAGTTGCAAAAGCTACAGATGAAGATTTAAACTTGGCAGTATCAAGTGCTGAATTAGCTATGGCTAAGTGGCGAAAATTAGCTGCAAAAGAGCGAAGTAGAATATTGCGCAAATTTGCTGCTTTACTCGTCGAAAATGCCGATGATCTTGCTACGATCCTGACATTAGAACAAGGCAAGCCTTTAATCGAAGCAAGAGGAGAAATTATCTATGGGGCAAGCTATCTTGAATGGTATGCTGAAGAAGCCAAACGTGTTTATGGCGAGACTATCCCTGCAAATAATTCTAACCAGAGAATCCTGGTCCAAAAAGAACCTATTGGCGTTTGTGCAGCAATCACGCCTTGGAATTTTCCAAATGCAATGCTCTCGCGTAAAATTGCCCCAGCATTGGCAAGTGGCTGCAGCATAATTGCCAAACCTGCCAGCCAGACCCCTTTATCCACAACAGCCTTAGCATATCTTGCATTAGAAGCGGGAGTTCCTGCTGGGGTATTTAATGTTGTCCATGGGCATAGTGGCAAGATCGGTGAGTTTTTTTGTAGTCATCCTAGTATTCGTAAATTAAGTTTTACCGGCTCAACAGAAGTTGGGGTATGGCTTTACCAGAACTCTGCTAATACTATGAAGAAGCTCTCTCTTGAGTTAGGCGGTAATGCCCCGTTGATAGTTTTTCCAGATGCCGACCTTGATATCGCTATTGATGGGATAATAAAGAGCAAATTTCGTAATGCCGGACAAACATGTGTTTGCTCAAACCGAATATTTGTACATAATTCGATAAAAGAGCGACTAGTCAGAGAATTATGTGAGCGAGTTAGCCAATTAAAAGTAGGAAATGGTTTAGAATCTGGCATTGAGATTGGACCCTTAATAGATGAAAAGGCAGTTATTCATGCTCAAAGCCTGATTAGTGATGCCATTAAGAATAATGCCAAAATAATTTATGGTGGGAAAATAGATGAACATTTGGGTGGTTTGTTTTTTCAGCCTACACTAGTTGAATGCCCATCTACGGGCCTTCGCTTATTCAAAGAAGAAATCTTTGCTCCTATATTGGCGTGTTATGGTTTTGATAGTGACGAAGAGGTGGTAAAACTTGCCAACGATACTCCGTATGGCTTGGCTAGCTATTTTTTTAGCCGCGATATAGGGCGCATTTACAAGGTTGCAGAAGAGCTGCAATATGGGATTGTTGGCGTAAATACTGGATTGATATCCGCTGAAAATGTGCCTTTTGGCGGGATTAAAATGTCTGGCTTAGGGCGTGAGGGTGGAAGTTTGGGTATCAATGAGTACTTGACCTATAAATATATTTGCATCGATATTAGTTAAAAGAATAGGGTACAATAGTGAGTGTAAATGATCGGAGCATAATATGCATAATAATTTATTGAGTTCAGCCAATAAAAAGAAACCATTTGCAAGCCTGCTTGCTGTATTGGGTAATTCTCTTCTGCTATTAACCGCGAGTTTAGTTATTTCTGGATGTACCAATAATGATAAAGCGATAACTACTGAAAATACTCTAAGGGTTGATATTGGAGCTGAAGTACCGACTTTTGATCCGGCCTTGGCTGAAGATAGTTATACGTTTAGGATTATGAATGATCTTTATGCCGGTTTGATTGATTTTGATCAAGCAAATCGTCCTATCCCAGGTATGGCAAGTAATTGGGAAATTAGCTCTGATGGTAAAATTTACGTTTTTCATTTAAAAGATGGTTTGAAATTTTCTAATGGCCAGCCAATCAAGGCTTCTGATTTCGTTTATTCCTGGCAGCGTTTGGTTGATCCTAAGACTGGCTCATCATATAGTTTTTTGTTAAAAGACATCCTAAATGCTGAAGATATTATAAAAGGTAATAAGTCACCCGATAGCCTTGGGGTAATAGCGATTGATGATAAGACATTAGCAGTTCATTTAGCCCATCCTTCAAATGCCTTTCTTTCTTATTTAACTGTACCAAACGTGTCAGTTGTATCTAAGTCCATACTACAAAAGTATGGTGAGTCATGGACTGATCCGCAGAATATTGCAACTTCAGGAGCTTATACGCTAAAAGAACATGTAATGAATGGTTATACTCTTGCCAGTAAAAATAAATTTTTCTATGCTGAAAGCAATGTGAAAATTGAAAATGTAAAATATTTTCCGTTTATCGATACCAATGCATCTCTTGCCAATTACAAAACTGGTGCATTAGATACTACCTGGCAAAATGTCCCTATTGATCAATACCAAGAATTAAAAAAACAATACCCCAAAGAGCTGCATACTTTTATGTGGGAACGTATTGACTATCTAAACCTGAATTTAAAATCTCCTAAATTTGCTAATAATATTAAATTACGGCAAGCTTTAGCAATGGCGGTAAATCGTGAAGATTTAGTAAGGTTGGTGCTAAATTCAGGGCAAGTCCCGCTTTATTCTCCCGTTACGGCTACTATAGAAAATGGCAAATATGCTGATATTAAATATAATTGGAGTAGCTTATCTCGAGATAAACAAGTAGCTATGGCTAAAGAATTATATAAAGAAGCTGGTTATGGACCTAATCATCCATTGACAATAACCTTAAAATATCAAACTAATGATCTAACCAAAAAAGAAATGATAGCCATAATGGCAATGTGGCAAGAAACGCTTGGGGTTAAAGTTACTTTAGTAAACGAAGAATTAAAAGTATTAAATCAAGACTGGAAAAGTGGAAACTATGATGTTGCCCAAGGCCGTTGGGGGGCAGATTATAATTCTGTTACAACCTATACTCCTTTATTTATTTGTGATAATGGTAATAACCGCTCCCATTACTGCAATAAGCATTATGACTCTTTGATTAATCAGGCAGATGCTATGGTTGACCGTAAGGATCAGACTAAATTATACAAACAGGCTTTAAATATTGTATTAAATGATTACGCAATTATTCCCTTATTCCAACCGACCCACCAGCGGTTAGTAAATCCACGGGTTCATGGCTATGACATTGATACTAACTATCTAGATAATGTTCAGTCAAAATGGTTTACTTTAAGTCAATAATTCTCTTGATAAAATAAAACTCACCTATCGGTGAGTTTTATTTTATGGTTTCGCAATCGATTCCTTAAATTTCTTCATGTCCAATTGGCGCTCCATCCTAGCAACAATCACTGCTGCCATGCTATTGCCGACTAAATTGGTAGTACTTCTCAATTCACTCATGATTTTATCTATTCCGAGTAAGATTGCGATAGTTACAACTGGAATTTTGCCATGCATTGCAGCTAGTGTCCCGGCTAAAACTATAAATCCTGAGCCGCTCACGCCCGCCGCACCCTTACTCGTAGCCATTAAGACTAATATAATAGTTAGATGCTCTTGCCAGCTTAAGTTAATATTAAATGCTTGACACAAAAATGCTATAACTAGAGATAAATAGATATTAGTCCCATCCAAATTAAAGCTATATCCAGCTGGAATAACTACCCCTACAACTGATTCGCTAACGCCTGAAGATGACAGTTTTTTCATGATTGGGCCAAGCGCACTCTCACTCGATGAAGTAGCAAATACTAAGATAATTTCATCTTTAATAAAATTTAGAAATTGTAAAATACTAAAACCGGCAAGCTTTGCGACACTGCCTAGAACCACTAAAATGAAAAAAATACAGGCAAATATCATGGTGGCAACAAGCCCAAGCATATGCCAAATTATATTGGTACCAAATTCCCCAAGCATGAAGGCCATCGCTGCAAATGCTGCAATCGGTGAAAATAACATTACCCAGCTTAAAATCTTGAAAAGTATTTCCTGGATTTTATGTAACCCTTCCTTGATAGTCTCCAACCATTTGTGCCCAAGGTAGAATATTGCAAAGCCGATACAAATTGCCAGGAATAAAATTTGTAATGTATTGCCTTCTAGAAATGGCGAAATAGGGTCATGTGGAATTGCAGATAGCAAGATTTTTGTAAGGCTAGTTACCTCGGTTTGGCTCGCGGTATATTTAGTGACTAATTTTGGGTCGATGCTTTGGATTGATAAATTTAATCCGCCGCCAGGCTTAAAAAAATGGCCAATTCCTAAACCAATAATTAAGGCTAAGCTTGAAATAAATTCAAAATAGAAAAAAGCTTTGGTGCCGATCGTCCCCAACTGTTTTAAGCTTCCCATGCCAATAATACCGCTAATTACTGTAAAAAATACAATCGGACCAACCAAGAGTTTGATAACATGAATAAAGTCATCGATAACCGGTTTACTATGCTTTGCCATGTCCGGCTTAAAAATCCCAAAGCAAATACCGCCAAACATAAAAATTAATACCCAGAACCATAGACTTTTATATGCTTTTTTCTTTTGTTTTAAGGCTTCTGCCATATATAAGACCTCGAAAAAATTGATGTTTTACAGTGTATTAAATTTTATCGCACGCGTTATATTTATCTTTTCTATCCGTTAACTCAAGTGGTATAATATCCGCAGAATAAAATTATATCGTTCCTAGTTTATAAGATTCGCTATTAAATAGGCAAACCTTGGTTTTATAGTTATATGAGATTCTAACAAAATTTATAGGTGGCTTTATAAATATTTTGAAGTTTCTAGGGCGATAATTTTAAATATTACCTAAAGTGGGGGGATTTATTATGTCAAACAAGAAGAAATCAACTTTGCCAAATAAGGAATTATTAGATAGTACTTACAATTTAGTAAATAGCTTTTCGACTAAAATGATTGAACTAAATAATATGTACTTAGAACAAACACGAAAGTTCTGGCAAATAAATATAGAGCATGCTCAGACCCTCTATGAGGTTAATACTCCAGAAGAATTTAGCCAAAAAATGAATGATATTTTTTCTCAAAATGGAAATATGTTAACCCATGCGTTTATTGAAGACTTAAATGCGTTCATTAAAATATGTACTGAATTTTGTAATTCAACAGCAAATGGGTCTGGCAAAGCCCAATGCGAAGCATTAAAACTATATGAGTTTTGCAGTAAATTAATGCCAAGTCCGTGGGGCAATAATTTTGATGATATTGTCAAAAGTGCGGTAATTGGCAATCAGGAAGCAATCAGTGCTTTACAGCAGGTAGTAGATAATGCCACGGATAAATTTGAGTCAGCGGCTAAAACTAGTGCCGAGAATATTGCAGCTACTCTTCATAAGCTAAAGACAAATACTCAAAAGAGTTAAGCGAAAAGAATTATTATTAAAGGCTTAAATTTCAATTTAAGCCTTTTAAAATTTGCCAGAGATGATTAAATCACTCAATCTTTTAACGATTTCATCGCTTTCTAGATTAAGTTTAACGGTTAAATTTTCCTGCTGTGGAATATTTTTTAAGATACTCATTATGGTATAAATTACAAAATCAATTTTATCCAACGATTCGTTCCTGCAGCTATAAAATGCGTTGAAAATCTGATGGAAAAATGAGTAAACGGACTGAATCATATCGGCAAAATATTTATGCGCGAGATTTTTATCTGGCATTGTAGATTCGCGGGTAAATATGTTAAATCGATATTTTCCATTTTGTGAAACAAATAGTTGATGAAAAGCTAATATTATTTCACGCATTCGCTCTTCCATCTGTGCTTTGGGTAAAGTTGCAAAACTTTCTACATCTATTTTATCAAGTGTTACTTTTACTTCATCCAGCAAAAAAATAACTACTGCTTTATATAATTCTGCCTTGCCGCCAAAATGATATGAAATAGCCGATAAATTTGCTTCTGACTCTCTAACTATATCCCGAACGGATACGGCATCATATCCCTGCTCACCAAATAATTTAACACCAGCTTCAATAAGCTTATTATAAGTACTATCCATGTTGTTGTAATAAAAAACAGAATTTAGCTTGAATTCTAAAAAATACGCTTAATAATTAGCAAAAAAATGACATAAAAATAAAAGACAATGTATGATAGATTATTTTGTCTTCGGTAAAACAATATTGCATAAGTCTGAATTACCGAGCTAATTTGCTTGGATTATAACATAAATGGCTTAGAATTATGTGTTTTATAGTGTTCTTAGCTAATTGTACTTTAAATGGATATAATTCTTATTTGTTGGTTATTATGGTCATGTATCATATAAATATAACTCACTACACTGTACTTTATTTTCTACCAGAGTAATTGAAAGTAGATTTATCGACTAGGTAGTTATAAGATTTAATGGTGCTAGAAATGCAAGTAATAAATTATTGGAGCTTAAGTTAAAACGTAATAAGTCGATTAACTTAAGATTAATATAGATAAAATAAAAATAAATTACAGAGTTAAAAAGCTGCCATGCCCAAATTGTAATAATTTCCAAATTTATCAGCTATAAGAGGTAGGCGTAACTTTAAAATTTTTAAAAACTAGAACTTAAAGATTGATTTGATTGTTTACTCGATCCATTAATGGGAATTTTAAGCGAATTCGAACAAATGGTTTTTGTTGCTAATTGGCGTAATATTGCACCTCTAGAAGTATATATTATAAGCAAATGCTACATAAAAATATTTACCTTGATTTTAATGTAATCGGTTAAAATTATACATTCGATAAAATATTAATAGTTTATTAGAGCTTTTTATAAAAGCTATAAAATTTTTAAAGTTTAAAAGATATATGAAATTAGCAATTATGGCGTTAAAAAACCGCCGAATGTTACTGAACCTAATCAAGTCAGACTTCAAGAACAGATATTTAGGGAACCATTTAGGAATTGTGTGGGCTTTTATACAGCCATTAGTGATGGTGGCCGTATATTGGTTTGTGTTTACTAAGGGGCTAAGAGCTAACTCGATATCAAATGTCCCTTTTCTATTATGGTTGCTTTCAGGTATGGTTCCTTGGTTTTTACTTAATGATGCAATTATAAGTTCAAGTAATTCCATTACTTCTCAGGCTTTTCTTGTAAAGAAAATTGTGTTCGAAGTTAAGCTGCTACCTTTCGTGAAGTTAGGCTCAGCAGTGTTAGTTAATTTGGTATTTTGGATTTTCTTATTTATTATCGCGATTAGCTATGGCTACTATCCAACTTTTTATTGGTTTCAATTTCTTTATTTTATATTTTGTATTATAGCTATTAGCCTAAGCTTAGGGCTACTCTTTTCAGCAATTATGCCTTTTTGGCCTGATATTGGACAAATTATAGCGGTTTTATTTCAGGTGTTATTTTGGGCGACTCCGGTTATGTGGGATAAAGATATGGTTTTGAGTCATCCACAATACCAATATATTGTTAAGCTAAATCCTTTTGCTTACATTGTGGACGGCTTTAGGGATACTATGGTTAAGCAGTTACCTTTTTGGAATAATCTTGAAGGGATGGCTTATTTTTGGATATTTGTTATATTTAGCTATTGGATAGGTAACCGGACTTTTAATAGGTTACGCCCACATTTTGCTGATGTACTTTAAAGGCCAAGCAATTAATGGATGAAAATATTGTAATCAAAGTAAAAGACTTAACAAAAGTTTATAAATTATACAATGCTCCTATAGATAGGATGAAGGAGGCATTGCATCCTTTAAAGAAATCTTATCATAAGGATTTTTATGCTTTAAATAATATAAGCTTTGAAATTAGGAAAGGTGAAACGGTAGGAATTGTCGGTAAAAATGGTTCAGGTAAGTCAACATTGCTTAAAATTATTACAGGTGTATTATCTCCTACCAGTGGGGAAGTTGCCGTAAATGGACGAGTATCTGCGTTATTAGAGTTGGGAGCTGGTTTTAACCCTGAATATACTGGGCTTGAGAATATCTATTTTCAAGGCAATCTTATGGGGTATTCAAGAGAAGAAATGGAGGAGAAGATCCAAAAAATTCTTGATTTTGCGGATATAGGGGATTTTATTTTTCAGCCAGTTAAAAGTTATTCGAGTGGGATGTTCTCCAGACTTGCTTTTGCTGTAGCAATTAATGTTGAGCCTGATATTTTGATTGTAGACGAAGCATTAAGTGTAGGTGACCATTTTTTTCAGGCAAAGTGTTATGCCTGCTTTAAAAAGATGATGGCAAATGGTTGCACTATCTTATTTGTCTCTCATTCTGCTGCAATTGTAAAATCGATGTGTGATAATGCGATTCTGTTAAATAACGGTATTTTAGACCTTCATGATACGCCTGATAAAGTTTTTGATAGGTATTTTGCTATCAATGCAACAAGTATAAATGCAGATAAGATAATTGTAGAAAACGATAATGAAGCCGAATCTTCACCAAAGGATGAAATAATTACGCATTCAACTCTACAGCCAATGTTCAATAAGCGAATAAATGAGCGAGTTGGTTCCGGAATTGCTTCTTTCTTGGATTGCTTGCTGCTTGTTAATAATAAAGAAGTAACCGTGGTTACTACTGATGATATTTGTGTCGTAAGAGCTATAATTAAGGCAACAGAAGACTGTCACGATGAAGGTGAAATAGGAATTGTCGTTTCTACTTTAGAAGGAATAGAATTATTTGCAATAAATTCATTTTTTTTAGATCAAGTTTGTCAACCTTTAACAGCTGGCAAGACGTATTTGGTAGATTTTACTTTTAAATTGCCTTTATCTGTTGGGAAGTATAGAGTAGATTTAGGTTACCGACTACCAATCCAAGGGGAATATGTTGATAAGATTATGTGTGCATTAACATTTGAGGTGATTAATAAGCCACGAGCAATCGTTCCTTTGTTAATTAACGTTCCAGGCAGTATTGATATTCAAGAATTGCGTATTTGAAAGCTTTTATGAAACAACACTTTTATCAGCCGAATTTAAGTATATATTCTCTATATGAAAGTATAATTCTTAATAATAATCAGCCGCTATTGGCTGAATTGTCTGAGCAGTCGTATGAGCGTCTTTGTTTAGAGCGAGTATTACTGATTGCACTAGATATATATAATAATGAAAATAATAGTTGGACTGATATTAGTTTACTTGATATCGGTTGTAATAATGGACTGGTGTCAACCGTTTTATATATATTGGGGTGTCGGGTAACTGGAATTGATAATATGGTAATTGATACTCAAGGTTTATATAATAACCTAAACTTTACATTAAACAGTAATTGTGACGCATTAAATTTTCAGCAAATTGACCTTCTTCCTTTTTTAAAAACAACTTGCAATCGATTCGATTATTCACTATTGCTAAGTGTATCTCATCATTGGGAACCTGGTTATGCGCTATCCGGCAAAAGTATTTATTCTAAAGAGCAAATTGAATATATAATGAATGAATTATATTGTAGGACAAATAAAGCCATCTATTATGAGTGTCCAAGTTGTGAGGCTGGTTTTGAAAATAGTTCAGGGATAACTTTTCTTCAAAGATATTTGCGAAATAATTATGATCTAAAATATTTAGGCAAAACTATTGGACCAAATGGATTTCTGAGAGATTTGATTAAAATTATAGTTAAAGGATAAACATGCCAATTAAATTTGTAAATAATAAGCCTGCAGATAAATTAAGGTATGAACTACATAAAGATATTGAGTTATGTTATTGTAGTAATGAATGTCTTTTACGCGAGGTAAATGACTCTGCTGACTTCGTCTCAAGTGGCAAAACTAGCCTCTGCAATATTATGGTTTTGATTGAAAATTGTGAGCGTATGTTAATTTCACTCGATATTGTTGAAAGAGATGACTTACATTTACTAGGTGTCCAGAGTAATAAATTATCTTTAGCAGATAAATTAAAAAGCTTAATAGGAATTAACCATGCGGCATTAATGAATGTTTATAAAGTTTGTAATTGCATGGCAATGGTTCAAATTTATAATGGTTTTCATTTAGCTGATGGTGGTATGGAGGCTAATTGGAAAAAATTAAGAGAGCATAAGCCGATTAATGAAACAAAAATTGGTTATGGTCTTCCATTTTCCAAGTGGCAAAAATGGATGAGAAGTTTATCTTCTGGTTTAGTAGAGCTTGAATCTAACGGCTTATACCATGGAGATCCATTCCCATTTAATGTTATTATAGATAAAGATGAGCAACCAAAGTGGATAGATTATGGACATATTACAGATGATATTACTCAAAAAAGCAAAGATGCTTGGGTATTTGTATTATTCACACTTTTACATACACATCGGTTTACTACACATTTTAGTCGTTTACTATTAAAAAATCTTGCTCATGCACTACTAAATCCTGATGGCGAAATGTTAAAGCATATTTACTATGCATTAACTGAAGAATACTCCGATCTAGAACCGATAAATGAGATTAGGCAGCCTGGGGTATTATTTGCTCAAGCAGTTCAAAAAGAAATATTATCTAAAAATATTCAGTTAAATTCTAGCAATATTCCCGTAGCTACCTTTCTTAAGGGGTGTGAACAATTTTTCTTTGGTTATATCAATGAAATTGAAAATTCGACTAAATTGAAAATACTAAATAATTTAGAATATCAACGGCATTACTTTCAGGAGCAAGAAACGTTAAGGTTGACTGTTCCTACTATAATACATGAGCGCATGATTGCTGAAAAGCAGGGAGAAATTCTAACATTGAATAATCAGATAAAAGAGAACTATGCACAAATTGATCAAATTGATAGTCAGTTGCGTGCAAGTCAGATACAGATTGATCAAATTGACAGTCAGTTGCGTGCAAGTCAGATACAAATTGACCAAATTGGCAGTCAGTTACGTACAAGCCAGGCACAAACTGAACTATTTCAAACTCAATTACAGTTAAAGCAGCTTGAAGTTGACGCAATCTATAATTCTAGGAGCTGGCGGATAACCAAGCCATTGCGAGTTGGCTGTTCTATAGTGAAAAATAAGTTAAAACCGGTTAAGGTTTTAAAGAAAATTGTACGTAAAATTATTCCTGTCCGCAATACAGGAAATGCAAGTAACGAGAAGCTGGTTATGCAACCTAATTATCCGGAGAAAATTGAGCAAGCGCAAAGAGTAGTTAATGAAAGTGAACTTAAAAAATTAAGATTTAATTCCTTTAAAGATGCTTTGGTGAAAAAATATGGAAAAGTAAAATTTGATAATTGCAATGGAGCCAATAAGGGTAAAGTTTCAATTATTTTACCAGTATATAATGGCGAAAAATATATCAAATTTGCCATTGAGAGTATATTATTACAGACTTATCAGAACTTTGAGTTAATTATCGTAGATGATGGTTCAACTGATAATACCCAAAGCATAATAGAAAGTTATCTTCCGAACCCCAAGATTATCATTTTAAAGCAAGAGAATAAAAAGTTACCTAGCGCCTTAAATTTAGGACACTCTTATGCTTGTGGAGAATTTGTTACTTGGACAAGCGATGATAATATTTTACATCCTAATTGCTTAAAGAGTATGGTAGATTTTTTAGAAAAAGATCTTTCCGCTGATATGGTTTATGCCAATATGAATTTGATTGATGATGAGGGAAAATATATCTTTGACCATGGCTGGTATAATCAAAAAGGTCAAGCTTTGGTGAATCTCCCGCAAGATACGTCTCTTTTGGGGTTAGAGGCAAATAATACTATTGGAGCATGTTTTCTCTATCGAAAATACTGTTATGATGTTATTGGTGGCTATAGTGTTTATCGATTTGGCATAGAAGATTATGACTTCTGGATGAAGCTAAATGATACCTTTAGGATTAAACATATTGGAATGCAAGAAGCATTATATGATTATAGGTTTCATGATTCATCCCTAACCTCAAAAGACAAAGCGTTAAAAATTACCGAAGATCGTTATAAATTAATGATTTTCGAAGATGCAAGGATGAGTTACTTAATGGCTCAAAGCTTATTTATTTATGATGATACAACTCCAAATTTTATAAAAGATCATTTGTTGGCAAATAATTTTCATTGTTGTAGTATTAATGACTTTTGTCAATTAACTCTAGATAATTCCTGTTATTTAGTTGCAGTGTATATCAGTTCAAATTATGATAGCAATAAAATCAGTAAACTTAAGAGCTGTTATCATGATACTGTTATATGTCTATATGATCAATGTGACAAGATAGTCAATAAAATAATTTCAGTAAATGAAAAAGATTTATCTGCGGTTGACTTATTGTTTACTAACAGTAATTGCGATAAACTTAAAGAAATTAAGAGCTTTATACCTAGCAATAATATAAATAGTGATATTTACTTGATCGATATGTATTCGAAATATACTATGATACGATTATTGGAAAGTAGGTTATTTTGTGATTATTCATCAGGCAAAAGTAATAAGAAATTATCAATTATTGTCTGTACACATAACCGTAATGAAAAATTAAAAATTTGTCTAGAAAGTATGATAAATCAAAATTCTTTATCAGTTAGTGAATATGAAGTGATAGTAGTTAATAATGACGTAAATGACAAGAATGTATTTCAAATAGTAAATGAATTAAATTATAAAGCAGAAGCTAAGTTATTTAGGTATATAGATGCTCCAGTGCCAGGGTTATCATTTGCACGTAATATGGGATCTACTTGTGCTGAGGGTAAAATACTTTATTATGTAGATGATGATGCATATTTAACGCCTGATTCTTGTATTAATCTTATTTCAAGTTATGAAGCTGATCTTGAAATAGGCTGTATTGGCGGAGATATTAAATTAGTTTACGAGAATCCACAATGCCAAGAGTTTGCTAAAGGAAGGGAAGGACTTTGGAGCCAACTTATAATTGAAACTTCGCATTACTCAAAAGATGACTTTGATGTTCCATGGGGTGCTAATTATTCATTGCTGCGAGAAGTGTTCTTTTTAAGTGGTGGGTTTAGAGAAAATTATGGACGTATAGGAAATGATTTTGCTGGTGGTGAAGAAATAATTATGTCTGCATTAGTTAAAAAATTGAAATATAAGGTCTATCTTGATAATAAAATTTTAGTATTTCACTGTCCAGATGCTAATCGATATACTGAAGAGCATATTATTAAGACTTCACGTGCTGGCACTATTGCCGATTATTCTATGACTCGTGACTTATACTGTAAAAAAATGGAACTTGATTTTAAATTAATAAATAGTAAGTTAATGAGTTCCATGGATAATTTTATTATATCAAAATCTTTACAAAATTATATTGCACTAAATAATAACCTTACTCTATTTGTACAGTTTGCTTCGGACATACAAAATTTATTAAAAGATTGATAGTTATATGAAAAATAAAAAACTCTTAATGTTGTTGAAATTAAAGCTAAATTTTATATCTATGCATGATCTGAAATCCAGCAATCTAGATGCAGTGAGTACATCTTTTTTAAATTATTACTTAAAAATATAATGAGTTAAGTATTTTATTTAAAACTTATACTTCGTTTTATAAAATATTTGATTATTTTATGATAGATACAAGAGAAATAAATCACAGTAAAGAAATTAGTTTAAAAAAAACTACGCTATTTTTATGGAGTATTTATTAACACTAAATATTTGTATCCTATATTTTTTTTGATATTTTAGGTTTTGGCAAGTTGCCTTGACAAATTGTAACAACAATAGTACTTACAGTTCTGAATTATAAATTGCTTAAAAAATTTGTTTTTAAGCTTTTTGTAAGTCAATAAGGTTGTTACAGCTAAATCTGAAGAAACCAGGAAAAATATATAGTGCTTATTCAATTTGCGAACCAAATAAAGCAAACTGTTTGACATTATCTGAAATTATTATGAAATATAGCAAGATAACGTAAGTAGGCTTTCAAGCAAATTATTTAAGTAATATTCATTAAAGAATTATTGTTGAGATAGTATAATTATGAAGAAATTATTGTTTATTTTTGGTACTCGTCCGGAAGCAATTAAAATGCTTCCAATAGTTAATTATGCAAGAGAAAGATATACAGATAAGTTTCAAGTCAAAGTATGTGTAACGGGTCAACATCGGCAGATGTTAGATCAGGTTTTAGAGATTTTTGAGACAAAGCCTGATTATGATCTAAATATTATGTCTCACGGGCAAGACTTATATGATGTAACAGGTAAAGTCTTGCTAGGGTTACGCGACATTTTAAAAGAATATAGCCCTGATTGCGTTCTTGTACATGGTGATACAACGACCACTTTAGCGTCTGGCCTTGCTGCATACTACAAAAAAATACCTGTTGCACATGTTGAAGCAGGCCTCCGAACTCATAATATTTATAGCCCATGGCCCGAAGAGATAAATCGTACGGTTACAGGTTGCATTGCCGAATTCCATTTCGCGCCAACAGAGATAAGTAGACAGAATCTATTGAAGGAAAATATTGCCAACAATGTTGTAGTAGTCGGTAATTCTGTAATTGATTCTTTATTATGGGTTGTAAATAAGATCAATATTGATGTAAAGCTTAATCAACAGTTGACTGCAGATTTTGTAAAGATGGGGGTAAATTTTGACCAAAAAATGATTTTAGTTACCGGTCATCGTAGAGAAAATTTTGGGCAAGGGTTTATTAATATTTGCGAGGCAATTAAGCATATTGCTATTTCTCATCCTGATATTCAGATGGTATATCCGGTACATTTAAACCCGAATGTACAAAAGCCTGTTAATGATATTTTATCTGGAATTCCTAATGTCCTATTAATTGAGCCCCAAGATTATTTACCTTTTGTTTTTTTGATGCTTAGATCATTTATGATTCTTACAGATAGCGGTGGAGTCCAAGAAGAAGCGCCTAGTTTAAAGAAACCAGTTCTAGTAATGCGTGATACTACTGAAAGGCCAGAAGCAGTTCATGAAGGAACTGTTAAGCTAGTAGGAACCAATAAAGAACTTATTATTGAATCAATCGAGGAGCTATTATTAGAGGGTGACATCTATAAAGCAATGACTCAGGCCAAAAATCCTTATGGTGATGGAAACACTTCTGAGTTAATTCTAGATTATCTTTTTGCAAATTTAAATTAATGATTGATGATTTAACTGCTTTAATTAAAGAGCAAACTCAAATAATTATTATTTTAAATAAATATCCAAATGAAGATGAATCAAAAGACGGATATTTCAATCGCGTATTATTTATTGATGACGTATTTAGTTCAGCTTACAGAATCTACATAAATGAAGATGAATATATTTCTAAGGTATTCATTGAAAGTATATCAGAGTCAATATGTCAGATTAATGTACCAATAATATCTGATTTAAACCAAGAGTTTATACTAATGTTACGTAAGCTTGCTGATATAGTTTATGCACATAGTATTTATGCAATTGCTACAAAATTGAAACAGCACTTGTTTATGAATGCGGAAATTTCTGTCTGGGATATACATGGAGTAGTCCCTGAAGAAGAAGCATTTATGGGTAGATCAAAAGAAGTAGTTTCTCGGTTTAATAATATTGAACTAATTGCAGTGACGCATGCAAAAATAATAATTGGGGTCTCTTATGCAATTATTTCTCATATAAAAGAAAAATATTCAATATATGGAGTAAATGCAAAGTTTATCGTGCTGCCAATTATTCCTGTTTCTGCAGCTAAGCATAACCTTGTTAATAAAAGTCTTGACAAAGATCCTCCCATCGTTATTTATTCAGGTGGGTTACAGTTGTGGCAACAATTGGATAAAATGCTTGAATTTGTTTTTAACAACTCAACTTTAGCTAAGTTTATATTTTTAGTTACTGAACCCAACATTGTAATAAAAAGGTATTACCAATTATTTAAGACTAAATTTCCTGGACAGGTTTGCTCCGTAGTAGGAGGCGAATTATTCCACTATTATAAGGTTGCTAATTTTGGTTTAGTTTTTCGTGAAAGCAACTTAATTAATAAAGTTGCATCTCCAACTAAATTATTAGATTATTTATCTTATGGTATTGCTCCAATATTAGATACAGCTGAAATTGGTGATTTTTTAAGGTACGGTCTATTATTTTATTCCAAAGAGACTTGGAGTAATTTATTTAGTGATGAAATGCTTTTTAAGCGGCTAGTTGACAATAATTATAAAATCTTTGTAGAATTCCAGAAGATTTCCCAGCAGAGTGTTCAAGATTTGAAGCTTAGTTTAAGGCTAAATGAAAATAATTTAAATAGCAAATTTGTAATTATTAATGACTTTTTGAAAATAGGAGCTAAATTATTAGAATCTCATATATTACTTAAACAGTTGAGGTTAGATAAGCAAGCCCTAGTCAATGAAGTAAATTCTATATATAAAAGTAAAAGTTGGAAAATTATTTTGCCGTTAAGAAAGCTTATCGCTTTGTTTAGAAAGTAGTGATTGGAATGAGTAATAAAAGGGTTTCAGTAATAATTCCTAACTATAATTACGCGCGATTTTTGGAACGACGCTTTAATTCTATTCTTAATCAGACAATTAGACCAGCTGAAATAATTTTCTTAGATGATTGCTCAACTGATAATAGCATAGCGATTGCAGAACAGTTTTTAGCTCGGAGTGGAGTTCCTTATCGAATAGTTCCAAATGAAGCTAATCAGGGAGTGTTTCAGCAATGGCTTAAAGGGATTGAGCTGGTTCAATATGAATTTTTTTGGATAGCTGAAGCAGATGATTATTGTGAATTAAATTTTTTAGAGACCTTATTATCTGCTTTTGATGATCCCAATGTCGTACTTTCTTATTGCCAATCAAAGCTAGTTGACGGGAATGGGAACGCAATAATTGATGATAGTGACCTGAAAGAACAATTTACTAGCAAAGCAAGGTGGCAAGAAAATTTTTTTAATAACGGTTTAAATGAAGTAATACATTACCTTAGTGTTCAAAATACAATTCCAAATGCTAGTGCAATACTTTTTAGAAAAGAGCTTTTAAACTTCGATAAAATTAATTCATTTTTATATTATAAAATGTGTGGTGACTGGTTTTTTTATATTCAAGCATTATTATCTTACCCAGAGAATAAAATCGCATATTACGTAGCTAAGTTAAATTGCTTTGTAAGACATAATGGTAGTGTATTTGGCCAATCCTCTAAAAATTCACCATACCTGTCTGAAATATTAAAGATTTACATATATTTGTTAAAATCATTACAACTTCCCCAGGATAATATTGTACTAATGCTAAAAGAAATAGTTTCAGCTATTAGTTGGTATTCTTATGACCAAGATTTAGAAGATGAATTGAAAGAATATTTGTCTTTGGTAATGCTTAAAATTCCTTATAATATCTTTATCGAAACAATAGCACAACAGGGAAGTGAGCAATTAAAAAAAGATCTGGCATGGCAGAAGCAGCAAACCGATAAATATTGGCAGGAAAGTGAAAAATTAAAGAATATTTTACAGCCGAGACCTGGTTTATATTTGAGGAAACTATTAGGATATACTAGGGTATTAGCAAAAATTTTTACAAGAAAATGAAAGTAATATATTATATGAATAAAAAAATTTCAGTCATTGTACCAGTTTACGGAACATATAAATATTTACGGCAATGTTTAGATTCTATTCTTGAGCAAACATATCGTAACCTGGAAATAATAATTGTTAATGACTGTACTCCTGATAATAGCCAAGAGATTATTGAAGAATATGCACAGAAGGATGCACGCATAAAATCAATAAAGAATGAGATTAATTTAGGACTATACGCGACTAGGCTGGAGGGGGTGAAATTTGCTACTGGAGATTATATATCTTTTGTTGATTCGGATGACTATTTATCATTAGACTGGTTTCGCCGTCTAATTGCAAGGCAAGAGGAAACTGATAGTGATATAGTAATCGGGCAGCATGCTTTATACTTAGAAAAAGATAAGAATTATAAATATGAGTCGAGTAACCAAGTTGAATTTGAATATTTAGATGGGGATAAAGCTAAACAGATATTCTTTCAATACCTGGGCTTACGGTATAGTTGGCATGTAGTATGGAATCGTATTTATCGTGCTTCTCTTTGGAAGGATAATTTAGATTTACTCGCTTCCAATATTAGAATTAATCTTTGGGAAGATGTAGTATTTAGTAGTATACTATTTACAAAGATAAAAAGTGTAGCTTCAATCGACTTTGTAGGTTACTTCTATAGAAAGACGCGGAGTTCTATTACTGGGACAAGGTCTTCTGAGAGCCGGGCACAGATAAGGAATGCGTTAACTCTAGAACTAAAACAAAAGCTGGATAGTAATTACCATAAATATGTTGAACTTTTTATGCAGCGTGATTATGAAGGTGGTCGGTTTTTAGTGCAAAGTGATTTTAACCGGCAATATGAAGATTTAATAAATCTGGTCATAGATCCAAAGTATAAAATAATTAGCTTTGATATTTTCGATACGCTAGTTCAAAGACCTTTATTTGAACCAAAAGACTTGTTTGAATTATTGTCCGCTAAATATATAGAATTAACAAATGATTGCATAATTGATTTTGCCGTTGCTCGAGAACAGTCTGAGCTTAATGCTAGAAAAATCACTGATAGACAAGAGATCACTTTAGATGAAATTTATGATGATCTTAGTAAAAATTATTCGATTTCCCCTGATGTTTTAAAGCAAATTAAGGCCTATGAGGTTGAATTAGAAATAAATTTATGTGTTGCTCGTAAGAGTATATATGAAATTTATAAATTAGCTAAAGGTCTCAACAAAAAAATATTGTTTGTCTCGGATATGTATTTATCTAAAGAAACTATTATTAAAATCTTAGATAAAAGTGGCTATTCGGTGTATGATAAGTTGTTTCTTTCAAGCGATATTATGTTGACGAAAGAAAAGGGCGATATATTTGAATATATTATAAACGACCATAATTATCTTGCAGTTGATGTTTTACATATTGGAGACAATAAGCATTCTGATGTTCAAATGCCTAGAAAATATGGAATTACTTCATTCTTTTATCCAAAAGCTATTGATGTATTTATGGGGCGCTGTGGCAACTTAAAAACATTTATGCATTACCAACATTTAACGCATTTTATAACAATGCATTTAGGTACTAGGTGCATGTTGGCTGTAGTTGCAATCAAATTCTATGATAATCCATTTAAAACTACGGCTCTGAATTCACATATCGGAACTAACCCATATTGGTTAGGATACTATCAATTGGGTATTTTTGTTCTTGGGCTTGCTAACTGGCTAATTGAGCAAGCTAAGCCTTATTCACAAATAAGTTTTATTGCACGTGATGGGTATTTAATTAAAAAAGCTTATGATATCTTGGTACAGCAGTTGCCGGGAGGCAGTACTAAATCTAGCTATTTGGAATTATCTAGATTAGTTTTATATCGTGGATTGGCAACAGATCATGCTTCTTTACTCAAAGTATGTACTCGGCATTTTGATAAAGAGCTGTTTCCTAAGGCAACACTTATGCAGATTTTCGGCCAAAGTGGGCAAAATGCGGTGAAAAACTTAGTTTATGATAATAATTACCAGATGGTTGAGCAAATCAGGCAAGTTGAGAAAAGTTATCCAAATTTATATAAGAATAATGTTGTTTTGTCAGAGAAAATTAAGATATACCTTAATAATCACAGTGTAGGTGAAAATACATGCTTTTTTGATATTGGATATTCAAGAAGGTCACATATGCTATTATTTAATTTATCATCAAAGTTTAAGCATGGCTTTTTTGCTCAGGAAGATACTAACGTTGTAAATAAATATTATAAATTTTATAAGATTGACAGCTTTGTACAAAGTACTACTAATCATTGGATGTTGTTAAAGGCTAGTGAATTAGAATATCTCATCTCGGATTATAAAGTTGGGAGTGTTATAGATTTTGAATATTCCAATACTGGTGATATTAAGCCGGTTTATAATTATGATTGTAGTGATATTTATGTAGAAGTTGAATTGGCACAAATTGGAGCTGTAGATTTTGCCTCAGACTTTATGAAATTTTTTGCAAACTGCTGGAAAGCGATTAACTTTAACTATGTACATTGCAGCCATTTTTTACAAAAGTTTCTGAATAATAGTACTAAATATGATGTAGAATATTTTAAAAGAAACAAATTTTTCGATAACTTTTCTGGTTTAGCCAATAATTCTGCTGAAGATATTTTTAATATCGGTTTTGGGGATGAGGAAAGTGGTCGCGTTTTACTCAAAAAACTATATTTTAAGTATAAAAGGTTATCGTTCAAGCAGATAATGTCAAGGCTTGTCCGAATTATCAGGAAAAGAATGCGTCACTAAATCTTATTGTTAATAAATATTTAATATGGCAAAACTAACAATTATAGTTCCTGTGTATAATACAGCAAAGTATTTAAGCCGCTGCTTAAGCTCTCTGGAAAACCAAAGTTGTGCTAAAGAATTAAAAATAATTATTGTCAATGATGGATCTATGGATAATAGCCAGGAAATTATTGATGATTATGTAAATAGAAATCCGAGTTTTTTTTATGCATATAAAAAAGAAAATGGGGGTCTAAGCGATGCACGTAATTTTGGCCTTAAGTTTGTAAATACACCTTACTTAGCTTTTTTAGATAGTGATGATTGGGTTGATAAAGACTTGTATCAACATGGTATAAATTATATGGATCAAAATTCTGGTTGTGATTTTGTTAATATTAATTTTGTAGAAGAGAAAAAGCTAGGTCCAGTATTTATTGATTGTAAACACAAATTTTCCCGCAATAAATACTTTATTCCTGTAATGGCTTGGAACAAGATATTTCTAACTGAATTTTGGCGTAAGCATGAATTTAAATTTAAATTTGGCATTAAACATGAAGATGTTGAGCTGATTCCGAAAATTATATACCATTCAAGTAAATTCGGTTTTTTGAATAATAGAGAGTCTCTCCTACACTATGATTGTACTAATAAATCTTCAATTACAAGATCTAAGCGGGATTACCAAAGTTGGCTGGCTGTTTTTGATAGCTTAAAAGACTTTTGCAATATCAAGGGCGATAATGAATTAAGAACATTTATTGCCACTACTTTATTTTACCAATTAGTTTTATTTGGTGGAAATCCATATAAATCTATACAAGTTTATAATGAAAATAGATTATTTTTTGATTCGAGAAATATTATATCTAAACTGCACTTACCTGTTCGTATTCTACAAGGATTATATCTGGATAAAATTATCCTATTTTTAGTTATGTTTTCAATCCACAGGACGGGTTTTACCCCCAAGTGAAACTTCTTTTAGTCGCGATAAAACAATATTTTCAAAAGGTATATCATGGAGTTTTGTCCAACTTTGATTCCAGAAGTGATTTTGATTAAACCAAAGATATTTCGAGATAATCGTGGGTATTTCTTAGAGTCATATAAAAAATCATTGTTTCAAGCTAATGGAATAAATTCTGAATTCATTCAAGACAATCATTCAAAATCAAGTAAAGGTGTTTTAAGAGGTTTACACTACCAATTAAATCCAAAAGCACAGGGAAAACTGGTACGTTGCGTTGCAGGTTCAGTATTTGATGTTGCTGTAGATATACGGTATCAGTCGCCAACATTTGGCAAATGGGTTGGATTTGAGCTATCTGCTGAGAATAAACATATGTTATGGATACCAGAAGGTTTTGCACATGGATTTGTTAACCTTGAAGAAGATACACAATTTTTATATAAAACTACCGGCGAGTATGCCCCAGAATATGATCGGGGCATCAGGTTTGATGATCCTGAAATCGGTATTGAATGGCCAAAGATAGGTGAATTCATTGTATCAGAAAAAGATCGTATTCAACCATTATTAAAAGATGCTGAAATTAATTTTGTCTATTAATTAGCTAAGTTTGCCTTTATAAATAATTTTTTTGGGGTTCAATTAACAATATGAGTAACAAAACATTGTTGGTAACGGGAGGGGCGGATTTCATCGTTTCTTCTGTAGTTAGGCATTTAATAAATAATACCAGCCAATTGGTATTCTGCATTTAGCAGCAGAGAGCCATGTAGATCGATCAATTATTGGCCCAGAAGACTTTATCCAGACAAATATTGTAGCAACATATAATCTCCTTGAATGTGCTCGAGAGTACTATAGTCAACTTGATGATAAAAGTAAATTTAAGTTTGTCCATATTTCTACTGATGAAGTATTTGGTTCTCTTGGGGAAAAAGGCTATTTTAGCGAAACTACTCCCTATGATCCGCGGAGCCCTTATTCTGTTTCTAAGGCGAGTAGTGATCTTTTAGTTAGAGCATGGTTTCATACTTACAATTTACCGATAGTAATTACTAATTGTACTAATAATTATGGACCATATCATTTTCCAGAGAAGCTTATACCATTAGTTATAAGTAATGCGTTAAAGGGAGAACTTTTACCTATCTATGGTAAAGGCGATAATGTTCGTGATTGGCTGTATGTTGATGATCATGCAAACGGTATTATCCTTGCTTTTGAAAAAGGGCGCCTTGGAGAAAGTTATTGTCTAGGTGGCCATAATGAGCGGACCAACTTGCAAGTAGTAAAAACAATTTATAGTATCCTAGATGAATTGAAGCCAAGGCATGATAATAAACCTATATGCAGAGCAAATTATTTTCGTGACGGATCGAGCTGGCTATGATTATCGCTATGCAATGGATCCCACAAAAATCCAATTAGAATTAGGCTGGCAACCAATAGAAAATTTTGATAGTGGTATCAGGAAAACTGTCCAATGGTATTTAGATAACCAAGAATGGGTTGATCATGTAATTAGTGGTGAATACCAGAATTGGATACAGAGAAACTACGAGGAGCGTGAATAGTGGCTAAAATAGTAGTATTAGGCAGCACCGGGCAGTTAGGAAGTGACGTAATAGAAGTTTTTCTTAATGGTAATCATCAAGTAATAGCAGTTACTAAAGAGCAAGTAGATGCTACTTCTCTTAATGTAATTGAACAGCTAGCACACTATTCTGATGCTGCTTACATTATTAATTGTATTGCAACTACTAATGTAGATGGCTGTGAAGAAGATCCTGATGCGGCATTTAAGATAAATAGTACCTTTGTATATCTATTAGCCAAATTCTGTAACCAAAATAATATTGTTCTGATTCATGTTTCAACAGACTATGTTTTTGATGGAGCTAAAAAGCATGCCGCCTATTCAGAACATGATGTACCTTGTCCCTTAAATGTATACGGCTTGTCGAAGTATGCTGGTGAGTTAGCAATAATGGCGTATGCGCAGAAATACTTTATTTTACGCGTAGCTTCATTATTTGGTGTTGCTGGTGCTTCAGGTAAAGGTGGGAATTTTGTAACAACTATGTTACGGCTTGCAAAAGAAAAAGATGAATGGACAGTTATTGATGATCAAATTACTTGTCCAACTCATACGATGGATATAGCTAAGGCAATCAAGTCATTAGTTGACAATTCAGTTGATGAATATGGTATTTTCAATTGTGTAAGTAGTGGTTCTTGCAGCTGGTTTGAGTTTACGCGGGAAATTTTGCAACAAAATGGCTATAACCCGGATAAAGTTAAACCAATTAGTTATAAAGATTATCAATTTAAAGCAAAACGGCCACAGTATGGCATACTGAATAATGATAAGATTAGTAAATATTATAAAATGCCAGACTATAAAAATGCCTTACAAGCGTTTTTTGAACGGAAAAAGACAACTTTACTTAAGTAGTATAGTAACTATAGTATTATAATAATAAATTATTAAGAGCATTATATATGAAATATAAAGGCATAATTTTAGCCGGTGGAAGTGGTACCCGTTTACATCCTGCAACGCAAGTAATTTCTAAACAATTGCTGCCTGTTTATGACAAGCCGATGATATACTATCCGTTGTCTATATTGATGTTAGCTGAAATACAGGAGATATTAATAATTTCAACACCTAATGATATTGGCCGGTTTGAGCAATTACTAGGGGATGGGAGTCAATGGGGTATTAAACTTTGTTATGCCACGCAAGATAGCCCGGATGGGCTAGCCCAGGCATTCTTGATTGGGGAAAAATTTTTAGCAGGTTCACCGGCTTGCCTAATTTTAGGTGACAACTTGTATTATGGTAACGGATTCACATCATTGCTAAAATCTGCACAGACTGGAATTGGAGCAACAGTTTTTGCCTATCAGGTAGCTGACCCAGAAAGATATGGTGTGGTTGAATTTGACTCAGCGCATAAGGCACTAAGTCTTGAAGAAAAGCCTCAATTCCCAAAATCTAATTTTGCTGTTACCGGTCTTTATTTTTATGATAAAAATATTGTCGAATATGCCAAACAAGTAAAACCATCAAGGCGTGGTGAATTGGAAATTACCGATCTGAATAAGATATATTTAGAGAAAGAGTTACTAAATGTGGTAACTTTAAAGAGAGGATATGCATGGCTTGATACTGGTACCCATGATTCGCTTTTAGATGCTTCGAATTTTATTCAGACTGTTGAGAGTAGACAGGGAATAAAAATTGCTTGCCTTGAAGAAATTGCTTTGCACAAACAATGGGTAAGCTCAGAATCTGTACGTGCTAGATTGGATAAAATGGGTAAAAGTACTTATGCAGAGTATCTGCGACGTATCCTTAAGTAGTCAATCTTGAAAAATTCTATAATTATATATATTCAATTAGTAAATAAATAACCAGTAATTAAGACTACCGGTTATTTATTTCGTAAAGTTTATAGTAAATAAGTTGAGAGCCAGATTAACCAGTTTCCGCGTGGCTCTAAGCTTTTAATACCTTTAGATTAAATGGGTAGTTATTTGAAGTATCGTTAATGAATAAAATCTATATCAATATGCGCTTCTTAACGCAAAAAGTTACCGGGGTCCAGCGCTTTGCTTACGAAATCGTAAAGGAATTAGATCAGTTACTTTGTTCCTGCCCAAAACTTGAAGTAATCGGCCTGATGCCAAATAGGCCAATTCAGGAGCAGTATTTAGCCTATAAATTTAAAAATATTCAAATCCTTCGTAGTGGCAAGTTTGCTGGACATATATGGGAACAGCTTGAGCTGCCTTTTTATAGTTATGGTTATTTCGTAGTTAATTTATGCAATACTTCGCCGATATTCAAATTAAAAAAATATATAGTTTTACACGATGTTATATTCATGACTAAGTATGACAGTCAAAAGTGGTGGTTTAAACTATGGTATCAATTAATTACCAGGCTTAGTATACCTGTTTGCCGTCACTGGTTTACCGTTTCAGAATTTTCAAAGCTTGAAATAGTTAAATATCTGAAAATCAAGAGCGATAAAATTACTGTTTTAGGTAATGCGCCAAGCCTTAATTGTCTTGAGCCTGATAACAGGGTGCTGCTGGAACTTAATCTTGACTCGCAAGCATATTTTTTAATGATAGGTTCAGACTCTAAACGTAAAAATACGCAAATGGTAGCCAAATTATTTGCCGAGTCAGCTGATTTAAGTCATACCAAGCTTGTTATAGTTGGCGGTAAATTTGCAAACCTTAGTAATACTGCTAATCCCATACTTGCTGATAATATCCACTATTTGGGTTATGTTACTGACCAAGAATTGGTTTCACTATATAAAGGGGCGACTGCGCTGATTTTTCCATCAGTATATGAAGGTTTTGGTCTACCAGTTATCGAAGCTATGGGGCTTCATTGTCCCGTCATAGTTGCAAATATTGATGTATTAAAAGAGCTATGCAAAGATTCTGTATTATATTTCGATCCAATGAACCCATACGAATTAGAGCAAAAGATTAAAGCACTTGCTAATCCAAAGTTGAAAGAACAAATTTCAGATAGCGCTTATATCCGGTCTTTGGATTTTTCTTGGGCCAAATCAGCAAGTGCTTTATTAGATACTATCCTAAATAATAAATTTTCAGCAATGGAATAATATTCATTAAATTCAATTCAAATTGCAAATTGTAGAAAAACAGCGATTGAAATGTATCATAGTTCTGTAAGAAACTCAAACTTTTGTTATAATTCACCTTAGGGCCATTAATAACATACATAAAAATGGTTGCAGTAATGATAATACTGGTATATAGTCTATAGCTATGATGTTTGTAACGCTGTTAGGTGTTTAAGAAAAACTAAGTCAAAACATTAATTATAACCAGATTTACCATCTGTTCAAAATAAATTCGCTTGATAAAATCTTTTTAGCTTTAATTACGGGATTTTGGGTATTATTGATTATTATGCCAGTTGTAATTTTTTTACTTTGTTTTTAAAACAAAGCTAACCTTTAAAAATATAGTTTTATAAAAATATTATGAAAATAGCTTTAGTCCATGACTGGTTATATACTTATGCTGGGGCGGAGAAGGTCCTTGAGCAAATAATTTTGTGTTTTCCTAATGCTGATATATTTAGTTTAATAGATTTTTTACCAGCCAAAGAGCGCGCATTTTTGAATGGGAAAAATGTAAAAACATCCTTTATTCAACATTTGCCATTTGCAAAAACTAAACATCGCCAATACCTTATATTGTTACCACTGGCAATAGAACAGCTTGACCTAAGTGATTATGATATCGTAATTAGTAGCTCTTATGCAGTTGCCAAAGGCGTCTTAACTAGCCCTAATCAGCTTCATATTTGTTACTGTCATTCTCCTATGCGCTATGCTTGGGATATGCAGCATCAATATTTAGCTGAAGCTGGTCTAGTACGAGGTCCAAAATCATGGCTTGCCCGGTATGTCTTACATAAACTGCGAATGTGGGATTATAGGACCGCTAATGGTGTTGATGCATTTGTCGCTAACTCGAAGTTTATTGCGCGTCGAATCTTTAAAGTATATCGGCGCGAAGCAAGCGTAATTTATCCAGGAGTGGATTTATCCCGCTTCAAATTCCAAAGCAAGAAGCAGGAATATTTTGTTACTGTTTCGCGCTTGGTGCCTTATAAAAAAATAAGTTTAATCGCAGAAGCATTTAAAGATATGCCAGATAAAAAATTAGTTATTATTGGCGATGGTCCTGAGCGAAACAAGGTTGAGAAAATAGTCAGTGAGTCCAAGAATATAACTTATCTTGGCTACCAGGATGAAGATAGCTTAATATCATATTTGCAAAATGCTCAGGCTTTGATTTTTGCTGCAGAAGAGGATTTTGGTATTGTACCAGTTGAAGCCCAGGCATGCGGTACTCCGGTAATTGCATTTGCTAGAGGCGGGAGCCTAGAAACTGTCAGGGGCTTAGACAAAGAAAAGCCAACAGGCGTCTTTTTCTATGAACAAAGTACTGAAAGTATTTGTCGGGCAGTAAATGAGTTTCTAGAAAGAGCAGAATCGATTCTTCCTGAGGCTTGTCTTGATAATGCTCAGAAATTTACCAATGAAGCTTTTCGCGCGGATTTTAGTAATTTTGTGCTAAGCCAATATGCTAGCTTCACAGAATCGCTTAAGGTTTAGTTGATGATAAATAAGATCAATATCCAGAAATACTCATTGATTATCGCTGATATACTTGCTGTTGGTGGATGTTATCTTTTTGCTTCCCAGCTAGCTAACCGGTTGCAAGGAACCGATTATCATCATGTAAATCTACATCATATGCCAATATTGAAAATTCTCGATTTACTAGTTCTGATTGCTTTAATGTGGCAAAAGCAGCTTTATTTTAAGCGTAGGCCAAATTGGGAGGAGCTTAGAATAACCTATTATTGTTTAATAATTATGTTTTTAATTAATATGCCGGTGCTTTTTATTAAAAGTGAACAACCTGGCTTATTAAAACTTTTCATTTTATTTTGGTTCGGATTATTCTTATTGATTCCAACGTTTCGAGTTGTCATGAAAGTTACATTAAGTAAATTGAATCTCTGGCAACGCAATGTTTATATTATCGGCGTTAATGAAAACGCGGCTGCTGCATATAATCTGCTATCGCCATCTATTTTACTTGGTTATAAGATTAGGGCCTTTGTTGATTTTAAGATTCATAATATCGGTTTGGCGTTTGATAGCAAAGTAATACCTGTTATTTCTTTGATTGATTTAATGTCTATGCCTTCAAGGTCTGAGATAATAATTTGCTTGGACGGTAAAACGCTTTCTAAACAGAATAAGTTAATAAATCAGTTACAGAAGAAATTTCTTTCGGTTTCCATTATGCCTGAATTAGATGGCCTGCCACTTTATGGTATTGAAGTTAACCATTTCTTCGGTAATGAGCAATTATTATTGCGCTTAGAAAATAACTTATCAAGCCGGTTTAACCGGTTTGTTAAGTATACATTTGACTTAATCGTTTCTATATTATTAAGCCCTGTTTTACTCGTATTGTTTCTAGTCATCTCGCTATTGATTTTTATTGAAGACCGGGGCGGGCCGTTTTTTATCCAGGAACGGATCGGTCATGGGGGCAAAGTATTTAACTGCTTAAAATTTAGAACTATGCACAAAAATGCCGAAAAAATGCTAAAAGAATGGAAGCTTACCAATAGTAAATATTATCAAGAATATTTAGAGAATAACTTTAAATTAAGGCATGACCCACGAGTTACTAAAATCGGCAAATTTTTACGTAAGACCAGCCTTGATGAGCTACCGCAACTTTTAAATATTTTAAGTGGCAATATGAGCCTGGTTGGCCCAAGACCACTTCTTGCAAGAGAAATAAAGGATTATCAGGAAGGACTTTTTTATTATAACCAAGTACGTCCGGGAATTACCGGATTATGGCAAATAAGCGGACGAAGCAAAACTTCATTTAAGGATCGTTGTCGCTTAGATACATGGTATGTTAAAAATTGGACCTTATGGTATGATATTGTTATTTTAATTAAAACTGTTCAGGCTGTTCTAAGACGTGATGGAGCATATTGAATGGAAAATAAATTCAAATTATATTATTCGTATTTTATAAGCCAGCTATTATTCTTATTCCCATTCTTGGTGTTTTTTACTCAGCAGGATTTCTCTAATTATTTATTGGTTGTTTTTGCAATAACTTTTTTAATTAAGTTTATATCTGATAAAAATCCATCTCAGATAATGAGTAGGGGAGTAATAATTCTTTTTGTAATCTGTATAGCATTTTTTATTTGGCATGTTCTATCAATTATTTTACATGGTATGGGTAATTGGTATCATGGTTACTATTATAGACTATTACTAATCGTACCATTATATTACTTATTAGTAAAAGAGAAGGTTGAAATAGCGAATATTAATCAGGTATTGGCAGTAACTATCTGGTTTAGCTTAATGGTTGGGATTTACCAGCATTATTATCTGAAATACCCACGAGCCGGATTTCCATTTATACTAAATCATAGCTATTATCCGATAAACTGGGGCGATACAGTACTCTTGATTAGCGTTTATCTAGCTTCATACACTATCTTATATAAACCACGGCAAAATTTATTGTATTATATAACTGCTTTTGTTGGGCTTGTTTGTTTATTTCTAAGTGGCAGTAGAGGCGGTTTAATCGGTCTTCCTTTTGTTGGTCTAATCTGGCTTTTAAATAGTAAATGTAACTTTCAACGTAAATTATTACTAATTGCTGGAACTATTATTATTTGCCTTATTTTGCTCCTTATCGGATTTAAATATAATCTGTTCCGTATTGCTGATGCATATACTGATTTATATTCATGCTACTATTTGCATCAATGCTTAAGTTATAGTAGCACTGGCGGTGATAATTCCCTTGGTCTAAGACTCGAAATGTGGCATAGTGCCTGGCTGCTATTTAAGGCGCATCCTTTAACTGGAACTGGTATAGGTAACTATACTAATTCAGTGATAGGATTCGCTAATCAAGGAGTAATTAGTGACTATTTTGCCTCTCGCTATAATGAAGAACCGCATAGTGAACTGATGCGTATGCTTGCAATGTTAGGCTTACCAGGCCTAATAGGTTATTTGCTATTGATTTTTTATCCTTTAAGGGTTGTAAAAGATAATAAAAAAGTTTTTCTACTAGCTAGTTCGGTCCTTATTTTATTCTTGGGACAAAGTTTATCACAGGCATTATTAATAGCACCGCTTGCCTGCAATATATTAATCTATCTAATTGCAGTTGGGCTATATGTATTTAAAATTGAAGATAATAAACGTAAGTGAATCTTAGTTGCTTACTTTATTCTTAATTTATTAGCCTTTTTTTCTTATATAGGCTTTAATTTTACTGATAGTAAAGTTAATTTTACTTTTTGGTGCTTCTAATCCCAAGAGCATACGATTAAAACCTCTTAGGTAACAAATGATGAGCCAAATGAAGATAATTAAAAAAATGAAGTTGAAGTTTATATCAGCCAATGCCAGCAGCGGTTTGATTACCCATTTATTAGCAATAAACATAAGCAGATACATTATATAGTTATGGGTAATCCATTCTAAATGGCTAAGTACAAACGGATTTTCATGTTGAACTTCAGTATAAATGTAATCTATTTGGTAGAAAACTGCTATTGGTACTAGTGAGATAATAATAAATTTGATAGTGAGGTATAAGAAATCATCACCGTTAAATACACTAAATAATGATACACCAGCCACCATAAAGCTAATTGTAATCACATAAATAAGCATTATTAAAAGTTTTCTTTCCGGGTTATTGGCATTAGGCATTAAAAATCCTTTATTTTACTAAAATTATGCTTGATAATTTATATACTATAATTATAGCACTGAGATTACCTAATTACTTTGCTAATTTAGCCTTTTTGGGCAATTTATGCGTATTTACAATGCGCATTCTATTGCGCATGCTTAAGTTCCATGTATCCAATTCACCTTCAATTTGCCGGATAAGTTCATCACTAAACGTTCCTTTTTTATGCATGTCAATAATTAGTTTTCGTTGGAATTCGATTATATCTAGTTCTAATTGAATATGGCTAAAGTTTATTTCAGGATCATTAGGGGTTGTATCGTAGTCCTTTAATGCCTCTTCTTCAATAAATTGATTAAAGTACTTTATTCTTTTTTGGTTCTCTTTAACAAATATTTCAAGTACTTCCTTTTCTGACTTCGTCGAAAGTTCTTCTTGGATAAATTTTAAAGTATTATTAAGGATAGATAAGCGCAGCTCCCTATCGGCACGATGAAAATCTTCGATAGGCTCTTCAATTTTTAGTTTTTTTACAACTAATGGGAGGGTTAGTCCTTGGAAAACTAGTGTAATTAAAATTACGACAAAGGTAATAAATAAAATTTCATTTCGCATAGGGAATTCACTACCATCATTTAAGCTAATTGGTATAGCCAAAGCCGAAGCTAATGAGACTACTCCGCGCATTCCGGACCAAGCCGCGGTTATTAAATAGTTCCATTTAGGTTTGTAGTTACTCTTTTTGCCCGTGATGCAATGGCTTATGTAGTAGATTAGATGCGAGATCGGGAAAATCCACAAGACACGAGCTAATATCGCAACAATACTGATGATAATCCCAAACCAAGTTAGGGTCATAATTGATAAGTTACCTGGGTTTTGTATGATTTTGGGTAATTGAAGACCAATTAGAATGAATACAAAGCCATTTAAAAGAAATATCAATATTTCCCAAAAATGTAACATTTTAAGTCGTGTCTCTACTGCAAATAGCTCCGAAGAATACCAGGCAACAAAAAGGCCTGTTGAAACAACTGCCAGTACCCCTGAAACATCGAGATGCTCCGCGACAAGGTATGACATATATGGTGCAACAATTGAAACTGTTGTTTCTATCGCGGGATCATCTACTTTTTTGTGGACCCAATAAACAATACTACCGATTAATAAGCCAATTAAGATCCCGCCACCAGCAATTATTACGAATTTATATGATGCTTCGGTGAGACTAAAAGTCCCGCTAACCACTGCTGCTAATGCGTATCGATATGCGATAAGGGCTGAAGCATCATTAACTAAGCTTTCGCCCTCAAGGATAGTTGTAATAACTTTAGGTAGTCGCAACCCTTTAGTTGCACTGGTAGCTGCAATTGCATCAGGCGGAGAAACTATCGCGCCCAGTAAAAATGCCAAAGGCCAGGAGAAGCTTGGCATTAGGAAGTGGATACATCCTGCTACCATTGCTGTGGTTAATAAAACTAGTCCTATTGCTAAGCCTGAAATAGGGGTGATTAACCGCTTGAAATCATGCCAGGAAATATTAAAAGAGGCTTCATATAATAATGGCGGCAAGAAAATCAAAAATACAACATTCGGGCTTAGGCTTACTTCTGGTATTCCGGGAATAATGCTGATGACTAATCCTGCGATTACCAGTAAAATTGGAAATGAGACTTTAATCTTGGTTGAAAAGTAATTTAGACCAACCAGGATTGTCATTATGATAATAATTGTCTCAATAGATGTCATATATAAAATCCCTATTGTTTAGTTAACTTAACTATTCTTATACGAAGAGATGAATTAGTAGATTACTATATTTTAATAAGTGATGTTACGAACGCTATTAAAATTTAAAGCAGTCTATCTGATTTATTAAAAAGTTAATTAATTTATAACTCAAATCTTCTGCATCTTAGATTTTGAAATTACTCGTTTGCTATTTGTTGATAAACTCGCTACACTCAAACAAATCAACTAATGAAGCAACCTTTGTAAACAAAATCTAATATGCTGCATAACTAGTTATAAATCAATTAACCATTTTAATAAATCTTATTATCTAGCCAAAAAAGTGATAAGTGCGTAACACCATTTATTAAGTCAAAAGAAATAAGCCAGTAGATATTCTATCTAAAATTAATTTTGTGCGGGGGAACTTTCGTCCATAAATTTGTTGCTCAGTTAGTTAACTCCCTAACTTATGAGGGGGTATAATGAATTGAAAACTGATTAACTAAATATTTTAGTAGATTTAACTATAATTCTCAATTAGCTTCGGATAAAAGTTACGCGGTTCCTATTTCCTAAAACTTTAAAATTGCGCGGACTCACGTATAATTAAACTGAATTTTGGCGGTGCACTGCACCTTGCTTTTTTTAGATAGTTAAATCTATAATCACGTAATTTATTTTTTGACGGCTCAATACCAGTAATTTTTGATAAAGAAATTTAATTATCATTCTAGTCAACGGGTTAATTTAGTGATTGAGTTTTAGTAACAGTTAGGTATTAAATATTGCCATTGGTTATAGGTTAATTAAAAGATGAGTAATTGTGCTTTGTAATTACGTTTTGTGAGAAAAAAATATATGAAAAGAATACTATTGTCGGCGTTTATGGTTTCCGGGGCGTCGATTGGGTCTGGCGTATTGGCGCTTCCAATGCTTGCTGCTGGTCCAGGACTGGTGAACACTACCATCTTTATAACGTTTACCTTTGTCTTATCTTATTTTATCGCAATCAAGTCAATTGATGTTTATGCACGCTATGATAATCATGATATAAATGCCGCATCACTAGCTGCAGACTATTTTGGCAAAAAAGGTTATTGCTTAGCTATTATATTCAATGTACTATCAATTGGGGCCTGTGCTGCAGCATATATCAATGCAGGTGGAGACTTACTTGCAAAAACTATATTATTACCCCTTGGTATATCGTTGTCTTCTGAATCGAGCATGCTAATATTCTTTTTGATATTTTTCCCGGCATTCATTATTGGCTTAGGGTTTATTAGCAGACTAAATAGTTTTATTTTTGTAACCAAATTCGTGGCTTTGGCAGGGGCAATTATACTTGGTATCCGTTTTGTTAAATTGGATATTTTTGCAACAATTCCTAATAGTGCCAAGTATCTTGGATCTGGTGCTTCTACCATGTTCTGTATCTGGGCAATGCATATGACCTTGCCGTTAGTCCTAAAAATTAATGGTTGGAATAAACAAAAAGCCAAATTTGCCGTTTTATTGGGGTTAATAATTCCAGCTTTTGCCTACGTTGGCTGGCTATTATTAATCTTTTCACTAGTAACGAGGAGCGAGTTTTTACATTTTACCGGAATAGGTGACTTAATTCATTATGCATTAACTAAACCGGGAGTTCCCGCGCATATTACTTTATTAGTTGGCTTATTCTCTAATATTACTGTATTAACAGCATTTTTATCCGTTGGTTTTTCTTTGGTTGCATTTGTAATTGATACTTTTTCTTGGACCGATAATAAGAAATACCGCTTTTATGCGACACTATTGTCTTTTATCGTCCCCGTCATAATAGCGATGACTTTTTCTACTGCCTTTGTTTTAATTTATCAGCAGTCAAATATTTTCATTATTGCCTCCGCTTTAATTCCGATTGCAGCTAGTTACTCATATAAGAGGAAAAACCAGACTGAGCTTGGCTTCTTTCAAATTGAGCTAGTATTGTTTTTTTTGGGGAGCTTGATTATCCTTTTACAAATACTTGATGATTTATCTGTCTTGCCAAAATATATTAGCTAATTGCTGTTTCACCCCTTTTATCATTTTTTGCTGAAGAATAAGATTTATTAAATGGTTAACTGATTTAAAACTAGTTATGTAGCATATTCGATTTTGTTTATGAAGGTTGCTTCATTTTTGATTAGTTTGAGAGAAGCGAGTTTATCCACAAATAGCAAATGAGTAATACAAAATCTTAGATGCAGAAGATTTGAGTTATAAATAAATTAATTTTTTAATAAATCAGGTAAACCGTATTAAATTTTATTTACATATTTAATATCAGCTAGCTATTATTTAATCGAGTAATATTGTTTGGTCAAATTATGGTTTTTGCTTATTCTCTGCTTTAAACAGGTATAGATAATTTCCATAGCCTTGAGCCTGCATTTGGGATTCTGGGATAAAACGTAATGCAGCTGAATTCATACAATAGCGTAATCCCGTTGGTTTAGGGCCATCATTAAATACATGGCCTAAATGTGAATCTGCATAACGAGAGCGTACTTCAACGCGCGACATGAGAAAGCTTCTATCTTGTTTCGTTACAATAAACTTGGAGTTTATTGGTTTGCTAAAGCTAGGCCAGCCAGTTCCTGAGTCGAACTTGTCTGTTGAACTAAATAGTGGCTCACCAGAGATAATATCCACATAGATACCGGCGGATTTATTATTCCAATACTTATTATTAAAGCTTGGTTCGGTGGCACCCCTTTGCGTAACTTCATATTCAAGCGGGGTTAATTTATTTAATTCGGCAATTTTATTAAAACTTTCAAAGCTGTTAGATGCAGAAGCTACGCCCAATGCTAATATAAGTATTGATGATGTGATACTAGCTAGATGCATGTTGCCAAACCTCTTTAACTCGTTTATCCCGTCCACAGTTCCATCGGTAAAATTGATATTTAACTGGATTCTTTTTATAATAATCTTGGTGGTATTCTTCAGCTTTAGTAAAATTGGTAGATGGTACAATTGCAGTATATACTGCTGAACCTAATAATTGTTTGACTTTTACTAATGATGTTTGGGCCTCCTGCTTCTGCTCAGGGGTTAGATAGAATATTTTGCTCTGGTATTCATCCCCGATATCACAAAATTGTCCGTTCGGATTAACCGGGTCAATATGATGCCAGTAATATTCAAGTAATTGTGAATAACTAACAATTTTAGGGTTATATGTTACTTTAACGGCTTCAGAATAACCACTTTTGCCTGTTGAAACCAACTCATATGTTGGGTTTTTTACTTGTCCGCCATCATAACCTGCTTCGGTTATGCTTACTCCAGGTAACTTATCAAAATCAGATTGCATACACCAAAAGCACCCGCCCGCGAATATTGCGGTTTCAGCTCCAGCAATTTGGTATATCGATAGGCAAATTACAACTAATAAGGCTTTAAGCATAATGTCTCATCCTATGCAGTTTAAATTTTATAAAGTGTCCGGTATAAAGAAAGCTTACCCCTTTAATATAGTCAATATTATATATCCTGCTTACTAGATAATGGACCAAAATTAGTATCCCGGAATTCTTAAGGCAGAATATTTTGCTAATTTTCCTGTGCCTTAGCACCAATTAAACTAGTAACGACGCCAGATGCAAATATCAGGGGAATACCAATTGCCGCCCAGTACCAGGTATAATTTCCTTTGTCACCAAAGTGTAGATAACAACCTAGCCCCCATACAATACCTACGATAAAGCTAACGTAAGCAGCTAGTTTCGTGGCTCTTGGCCAGTAGAATCCTGCGAGCAAAGCAAATGAAGCTGCAACTATAGGAATATTAGCTAAAATCATTTTATTTAAAATATTATCAATAAGGGTATTGGCTATGAGATAACAAAAAGATGCAGTAAATAGTACTCGAGTATAGTTTTTAGTTAATGAATTGATTGTTTGCTTGTGATTCTCGCCAATTAGCAAAGTAACCATTGCACTCCAAACACCGGCAATTGTTGTTGCACCAATTGCGAATAGTAGAACATAAGAAATCCCTTTTAGGCGAATTGGCAGGACATGATCAAGCAAATAAGGAAAGCCAGTATCTGGGTTAGTAAGTAATATCCCATGTTTTTTTAGATTATATACAGCAAGCACCCCACATGAATATAATAAGCTAATAATAATAGCTGCAATTGCAACAGCCAATACCGCTGTTTTCGGGCTATTTGCCGAAATAATTTTTTGCCCATACCATGGTGCAAGAATATAGCTAAACATTGTAAGTAAGATTAATGACAGAACGAATTTAGGTGCTAAAAATTGTTGCCCTTCAATGATTGTGATACTAGTTATACTCGGTAATTGCTGACTTTTAAAATATAAATAAGGGATAAACACTAAGATAAATATAAAACTAATTTGATCTAGCTTAATTATCGAAATTAATCCGCCACGTAAACTTAATAAGAGAATTGCGGCAATTATAACCAGGCCTAATTGCCAATGGTTGAGTGAGGGTAAAATTGGTGAAAAAATTAGCGTCAGCGATTTAATATAGGTAGCTGAGAATCCAGCCATAGCTAAGTAAAGCATAACTGCGATTATAGTAACAAAATCGCTTCCATAACGAGCCTTAAAAAATCCTGCGACCGACATGCCATCATATTCTTTCCATTTCTTGGCAACTGTCAATGAGTAAAATAATAGACCTGCCAAAAACACAAATGGCAAACTTAGCGCCCATATCCCAGCATAATAGCCTGCAGCTGAAAAAGATAATAATGTACTTGGGTTAAATTCTGTCATTACAAGGGTTGCAATTAATGGAAATAGCTTGGTTGCACGATTAGCCAGTAAGTAGTCGGTATCATTATTTCGCGCTTTATGGTTAGATGTAATGAATAAGATAATATAAAGTATACTAAGACTAAGCCAATCAAATGTGCTCATACTGAAAAATCCTATTTTGAGTTATCTTTAAATTCTTTAAGTCGAATTATTCCCGTCAAAAATACTAAAATAGTATAAACCACAGCCAAAAATTTAAAACTACCCGGCCATAACATCATAATGATAAAGAAAACAAAGGCTTCAGCACGTTCCATTAAGCCTGCGCTGTAATGAAAACTCTTGTGCGAGTCATTTGGCGTGAAAATTCCTACGACAAGGAATGTGGTTACACAAAAAAGTGAGCTTCCCAGCATCAATAATGCATATCCTCCACGCTCGGATGCTGAAACTAGGAATAATCCGAAAATTGCAGCAAATTCAACTACGCGGTCTATAGTTATGTCTAGAGCACTGCCATAGTTACTACTGGAATTTTTCATGCGTGCAATGGTTCCGTCCAAAGTATCCAAAAAGCCGGATATACACAAAAATATTACGGCAAGTAAGCTATACTGCCAATATAGGGTTGGAATTACTAGTATTCCGCTGATTCCCGCGTAATAGGTTACCTGATTAGGTGTTACCATATCTTTGCAGTAATTGGCACATGGGTTAACTAAAAGCTGTTGATAATAATTGCGGAATTTTTGTTCTAACATTTAAAATTACCAAAAAAATTTGAGGAACTTAACTATACTGCGAACTTTAGGTGTAAATAAAATCGGCTTATAATATTCGCCCACTACTTGCTTATTAATGTCGCTTAAAGTAGGGTAAGGGATAATATTTTTAGTAATCGAGCTTACTCCCTCATTCCGGTTAAGCAAGTCAATCCATGGAGCAAGTAATTCGCCTGCATTAGGTCCTAGGATTGAAACACCGAGAATTTTACCTTTCTTGCTGGTTATAAGTTTAATTTTCCCTTCATACTGTTTCTCTGTAACGGCTCGATCATTATCACTAAAACTAAATTCGCTAACTTTAAAATCATCGGCAAATTTAGTTTTTGCCTCATTTAAGGTTAAGCCTACATGAGCTAATTCGGGGTAAGTATAAGTTACCCATGGTACTGCCTTATAATTTACTTTACTCCTTTGCCTAAACAAAATATTTCTAATCACGATACCGGCATGATAGCCTGCGATGTGGGTAAACTGGTAACTTCCGGTAACGTCGCCAACCGCAAAGATCTTTTTATTGCTGGTTCTTAGCCGATCATCTACGGTAATGCTTCGTTCTGTATATAAAATTCCAGCCTTACTTAAATCCAAATTATTGATATTTGAACGGCGACCAGCTGCCACTAGGATATGGGAAACTTCAAAAATTGATTCTTGATTAGTACTATTCTTAACAGTTACTTGAATGCAGCCATCTTCTTTGTTGATCAAAGTTGTTGTAGTGTTTTCTAAAACAGATAAATTGCTAAAATTGTGTTGTAAATATTGACGTAGCTCTGCTACTAAATCAGTTTCATCTTTAGGCAAAATTGTATTTTGCTCTACTAAGGTTACTTTAACCCCAAACATTGCAAAAGCTTGGGCTAGTTCGCAGCCTATTGGTCCACCGCCAATTACCAGCAGGTGTTTTGGCACAACTGCTAATTCAAAGATAGTTTCATTGGTTAAGAAATCTATACTGTCTAAACCTGGTATTTCTGGAATTAATGGGCTTGAACCAGTTGCAATTACAAAATACTTTGCTTCTATGACGGTATCCCCAACAATTGCCTGTTTTTCACTTAAGAATTTCCCGTAACCCTTAAAAACCTTTACTCCTAGCCCCTCAAATCTTTCGACAGAATCATGCGGCGCGATATGTTCAATAGCCTCTTTTACTTTAGCCATTATTTCTTGTATGTTAATTGGTGCTGGATTGGCTTTAAAACCATATTTTGCGGAATTAACTGCGTTGTAGTAGTGTTTTGCTGAAGAAAGCAAAGCTTTTGAAGGTACGCAACCGAAGTTTAAACAGTCGCCACCCATAAGATGTGTTTCGATTAGAGCAACTTTGATTCCTAGTTGTGCTGCACCGGAAGCTACGCTTAATCCACCGGCGCCACCACCAATAATACATATATCAAAGAAATGTTTAGTTGTCATGAGGCTTACTCCTTCTTATTTGCTTCCACACAATCGGGACAATTGAGATAATTGCAAGTAAAATAAACGCAAAAATTATTTGTGGGGTTAAAAGTGCAGCAATTTCAAATTGGTTGCCTGGCTTTAAAAATGCCGTATTTAGGCTAGAACCCATATTAACATAGACAAAGGTGGCTGGAATCATGCCAAGTATAGTGGCGACGAAAAAATTTCTAAATGTTACAGCAAAGATCCCTGCTGCTAAATTTACCAAGAAGAATGGGGCAATGGGTAAAAGGCGGAGGCTTAATAGGTAGTAAAACGAATTTTCATGAAAATGTTTTTCCATAAATTTAACCCTGGTTCCAATTCTTTTACTGATATAGTCACCCAAAGCTAATTTGACGGCAAGATATAGACAAGTTGCGCCAATTGTTGCTGAAATTAAAACAATGATAGTGCCGGATAAATTACCAAATAAGAAGCCGCCAACTATGGTTCCTAGGGTTGCCCCAGGGATTGATGCTGCTACCAATAAGATATAGGTTATGCTAAATATAATGATTGCTAAAAGCAGATTATTATTTACCCAGGTAGTAAGTTCTAGGTGATAGGTCTTTAATGTTACATAATTTAGATATTCTGTTAATTTGAATTTATGAGCAATTAAAAAGAGTAATATTAATATTACAAGAGGTATAAATCGAGTAACTTTTTTCATAGTTCATTTCTTCTTCTAACTTTAAGAACAGTATCTCAAAATTTCTTGCGGAAATGTGCAAACCCCAAATGGAGAGTATTGAGATAGAATTTGTTTTGAGTTATAGCCCCAGGTAACTGCTATACATTTTAAACCTATTTTATGACAAGCTTCAATATCTCTTACCTCATCGCCGATATAAATTACATTTTCTTTGTCTAACTTATATTGGCTTAACGCTTTATTTAGTACTCGGTGTTTACCAAATAAATTAGATCCAGTATGTATGAAGCTGAAATAGTCTAATAGCCCGTATTTTTGCAGGAATATGGTAATATTTTGCCGGGAGTTTGATGAAACTACACCTAAAGTATAATTTTTATTAACTAAACCGGTTAATAAATCCGCAATACCTGGAATTAAAGGTAACTGATCAATTTGTTCGATTAGTAAAGTTTTTATTTCATGGATTACGAATGGTAATTTTAACTTGCTAATATTATATGACAATAGAATTTTTGATAACTCTTGATCACGTATTTTGGTTATTTCATTTTCTAATATTGGCAGGCCTTTATACTTCTGGTGTATTAAATTATAAATTTCAATAACCATAAAAAAGCTATCAGCGATAGTTCCATCAAAGTCAAAAATTAGAGAATACTGCATAAGTTAGCTGCTATAAAATTTAATGCCAAAATTATATTAAGAAAAAACTGTGGGGCATAATTCTTCATTCCCTAAAATGCTTATTACTAATCTAGCTTCAAAAGACAAAACAATCAAATTTTTTATCTGATTTTTCAATACTGGACACTCTATCGCTTCAGATTAGTAAAGCATACTTACGAATAAATTGAAACTTGTTTAACTCCCAATCGAGCGTAGTATTAGATACAAGAGTGTCCGGTATTGAGAAACTAATATATGAGAGGACCAACAATTATACTCTATATAGCTTATCCATCGCTACAATTCTAAAAGGATGTTAGCAATCAAAATGCATGTATTAACTAACACTGTATTGACAAATGGATCTGCAATCTCCTATAATCTATCCTGTCTATATTTTGGATGGGTATTGGTTAACAATATCAATTTTTTAAAATGCAATTTAATCTATGTTTTTCAACGTTTTTTATTTTATGTCAATGTCATAAATTTAAAATGTTGAGTTGTCACTTGTCAATAAAAACCCACCGTCTTCATATTCCATACACCTAGTTATTTCATAATCTAACATTTGATTTCCTGGCTTTCCAAGAAATGGTAAAAAGCTTTTGTGTTCAAATATTATCTAAGTAGATTTTGATCATCTAAGTTAGCTTTAATTTCTTGAGTAAAACTTAGCTAATAATTATTGCTATTTTCAAAGTAACATTTCGTCATACTGGAAAGCTATTGTAATTTTAATATCACAGTATTGAACTGATAGTATTTAGTTTTACTAATTTACGGATATATGTATCGCTATTAGTTCAATACCAGAATAAATGTTTTCTTTAAGTAGATAAGGTTATGAAAAATTTAAAAAAGATCGATGGTTTATTGTCTATATGTTGTGCTATGCTTGTAACATCTTGTGTCGGAAATGGTGGAGGAATTAATAATACTCCAACAAATAGCGCAAATAATTCTGTAAACTACAGTAGTAAGAGCAGTATAGATTCAAATAATAGTGAAGAAGTTAAACATTCGAAAGCTAAAGATATATTTAGTTCCTACACTTATTTTTTCTATATTAACAATACTGATAGCGTAAATAGTTTACAAGTTACAATTAATAATAACGGTCTTAGTTCTACCAAAGGCGAGTTTCTTCCTACTTCAGGAGTAACTATCACAAATAATGGTTATACTGCATTAATTCCGCCTGGCGATGCAGCCGAGGTTTATGCCTATCAGCACCAAGGAAACGATGACTGGAGACCAACAATAACATATAATTTTATCCAAAATGGTAATACTGTTGCCAATATTACTCAGCAATTTGATGGTGAAGAAACATGCGGGTTTGTAACTAAGCAAGTAACTAATGGTAATGATGGTAACTCGTATTTTGTTACAGGGGGCGTTCCCAGCTCAGGGCCAAATTTCCCAGATTCAGCAGGACAGGCACTTGCAGCTGATTTAGGCCTCAGCGGAGCTGCAGCAATTGCTCTTGCAACTACAATTGATACTATAACAGATATACTCAATCAGGACTATAATTTTAATTTTTCACCTCCAGGCTATAACGGCCAATATGCTAGCATAGCTTATGCAGGTAAAGTTCCAAGTTAAGATGTGATATTACCTACTTTAACCAATTATAGGTAAAATATAGATTTATTAAATATGTTATTTGATTTATAACTAGTTATGAAGCATATTAGATTTTATTTGCGAAGGCAGCTTTATTTGTTGATTTATTTGAGTAAAGCGAGCTTATCAACAAATAGCAAATGAGTAATTACAAAATCTCTTATGCGAAAGATTTGAGTTATACATCAATTAACATGTTTAGTAAATCAGGTGATACTTAGTTGAATTTTATTAGATACCTAACAATATCAGTTAAGAGACCTTATTATTTTTCTATAGAACTAATGACTGGGTGTTATGCCTTTTTACTGATTTTGACAAAAATAATAAGATTTGTTAAGCTTATTTCTCTCAAGAATATATTGGATAGAGTACAGCAATCCAACTATTATAACAAAGAAAGTTAAGAAAGTATTTAATGATTGTTTCAAAGTGTATTCAGCAATTAGTGGGCTTAGACTGCCAATAACTCCGCCAATACTATAAGAAATTGAACAGGCTGTCATTCTATATTCATTTCTAAAGATTTCTGCAAATTTGCTAGTTAAATAAGAAGCAATAACGCAATATGATATTGACAGAACCAATAAAGTAATTAATAGCATAGTAAAATTTGCTTTTATAAATAAAGGTGCTACTGATACAGCCATTAGAATTGTAAATCTTTTTGTTGTTTTCACCCGACTAGGGCTTTTGTCGGCACTTTTACCCATTATTGGAAATAAAACTAAAGCTAGAAACATCATAACGCTCAGAACTAGTAAGCTATTACTTTGCGAAACCGCAAAGTCCTTCCTCATAAAAGTTACCGAGTAACTAAAAATTATATAATAAAGTCCAGCCATGATTGCAGCCAGTCCAGTCATCAAAACAAATTCAACTGGTTGATTTCTAAATATATCCTTAAAATTGTAATCTGTGTTTTCGATTACGTTATCAACTACAGGTCTAAACCAGACATAGGTCAAGAATAGAACTCCGCTTAACAGAAATGGTATTCTCCAGGTAAGTGATTGAAAATTATTATATTTGAAAACCTCTACAGATAAATAGCCAACCAGCGAAGCAAGTAAGCTACCGATTAAGGAAATCGTAAGAACAATACTAACTAAATAAGATTTATGTTGCGGGTCATTTTCTACCGCTATAGTAATTAACCCGGAAAACTGGCCGCCTGCAGAGAGGCCTTGTATGAACCTTAATATTAGTAATATACATGGGGCAATAAATCCAATACTATTGTAGTCAGGGATAAAAGCTATACAAATGGTTGCAAAGCCCATACACCAAATTGAAATGTTTATACTTCTATATTTACCAAACCTGTCACCAATATAGCCAAAGATGAAGGAACCAATGGGGCGAGCAATAAATCCTACACTAAAAGTCAAAAAGGTAAGTATACGCGCTTCAAAATTAGGAAAATTAGAGAAAAAAGTTTTGGATATGCTTAATGCAAAAATTCCATATAATGAGAAATCATACCACTCGAGGATATTACCTAAAGAGGTTTTAAAAAAGGAAGATACTTGCTTATTTTGTTGCATAATTTACAAAAATTCCTAAATACTATATTTCGTATATAAAGAGCTGCTTGCTAATTTTTTCTATAACAAACATACCTTTTTCTGGGTAAGGTTGTAAAGTTTTTCACGGTGTGGCATAGTATTGGTTACTATGCCTAGGTCCAATACCGTGCACTTTTAATAGATGTATTGTAAAAATGCATGTCTTTTATAATCGATTTATTATAAGGAAGACTTAATTTATAACTCAATATTCCGAATATAAGCCTTTGTAATTATTAATTGGCTATTTGTTGATGCCTCGCGAGACTCAAACAGTTCAACAAATAACGCCAACTCATAAACAAAGTCTAATATTCTCCATAATTCGTATAAATCAAGCCTCCCTCATAGTAAATCTAATAAAATTAACTGTTGCTCGTAGTATCAAATATAAAAGTGTCCGGTATAAAGATGCCTAGGATAATAATAGAGTATATCTTATCGTGTTATTTGTGTTAGGTGCTAGTGTAGCGTTTTGCACTAATTATAAGGTGAAATAATTCAGGCTACTATTGACTCGAAATTCAATTATTTATTGCTATATATAAAAATCTTTATAATTTATCAGGTTTCTTTCCTAAGCTATATCTTTAACCTAAATAAAAATAAAAAATTTAATGCAAAATTTTTATAAATGATAAGAAGTTATCTATTAAAAGTAATTGAACAAACGAGCTCAATTAAGATAGGATAAAAATGTAGCGCAAAAAGTGTGGCAATGTTAGAATGCTGGGATTTTTTCTAAATGAGTACAGCTATGAATGATTTAGTATCTATTACCGAGTTTTCAACTATTGGTGCTGATGAAAGAGGAGTAACACTGGGTTTTCAGATTCCTCGGCCTCAATCTGAGTTTATTTTCCTTACACGGAGTATTGGTAGTCTATCCGGGAATACTTACCATGAAGGGAAGAATCAGGGGACAAGCCCTAAGATTTTTCTTTTTCTTGCCGGTAAAATTAAATTGTCATATCGTAAAATCGGTACTAGTCAAATATATGAAGTGGTACTATCACAACCAGCAATTATCCAAGTCTCACCTTTTGTAACCCATAAAGTTGAAGTTCTTGAAAATGCATATTTTATAGAATGTAATTCTATTCAAGATATCCAAGAGGACCGAATCAAAGAGGCGGTTTAATTCCCATTTAATTTCCAGTCATATTGGTAACTATCGATTTTGGTTTTGCCGGCAAGTTTTTGGGCTAGGCTTGGATTTGCATATTTAGCAATAAAGCGAATCAAGTCTTTATCATTGCTAGCAAAATCAGTCTGATACCATGAAAAAATCTGAGAAACAATAAGCTTACCTTGTGGGTCAAAGTAAACTCCACGAGGGCTATTAATGTATTCCCTTGCATCATTATCCAGCATAGAGTCTAAAGTTTTACCACTGTAGGGTGATTTTTGCAGATTCGGACAGCCATATGATGCGCAGTTAAGGGCGAAGTGAGTACGCGGATCATTCCAGATTGGTCTAACGATTCGATGTTCAATATCATTTAGCGAGAGTTGCTGGCCTTCTACTTTAATTAGTTTTTTTTCCCATGGCCCAGGTGTAAGTAGTCCTGATAGTTTAATATCAAGAATACTCTTGGTCGGATAGTTGTCTAGTACAACTTTAATAGTTAGAGCATTATATAAATTTATCCAGTAAGCTAATTGCTCTTGGCGGTTATATCCTGAAATTTTGATTGAACTTAAATATTGAATATATTTGTTTAGTGCTTCTTTATCGGCTGAGCTTACCTTGGAGTATGCAACAAGATTGGTATTATCGGGGCCACGGTCAACATATTTGTTTAGAAAGTACAAATAGCTTTGGTTATTAATCGTCAACTTGGATTTTGAGTCAGTTGTTTGCCAATAAGGCCATAGATCTTTTTGTGGCGCTGCCATTGTCATAATACAATAAATTAGGCCAAAGAGCAGGAAAAGCCAGCTGAATTTAGATTTCATGATCATAGCTCCTCATTTAGATTATGTCTTAAAATTGCGTATGTAGGTACTAATAATGTCGAAACTAAGTAGATAATTTTTTACTGATACTTTGCATCTTCAATATCTTTGGCAAATAATAAATCAGATAGACTAACTTTAGATTTTATTATAGTAGCTAACATCAGTAATTTATGTGTATTGTATATCAATTACTAAGTACCCGAGAAAATTTATTTCTTGAACGTGAAAAATTCTCCAACCCTAAGAGGGTGTTGCAAATTAGTTAATGTTAATTTTAGGCAAGAATTAATTGCTTAGAGCTTAAGATTATGAGATATTGTGTTTCTAGTAACAGGCTTTATAGCTAATCCTTTGTCTTGCCGATAATTAAATTGACAAATTCAAACAATTGTTATAGAATGGTTACTTATATCGTTTTCGAATAAAAAGATAATAAAAGTGAATAAAATTTCTAATCCAAATTCAAGTTTTTGGCTAGAACCAAGGACGATAGCGGCGTATGCAGTAAGCTTGCTGGCTTTAGCTGAAATTGTTGACTTGACTATTGTAGCTGTAGCAATTCCAAATATTATGGGCTCACTAAGTGCAAATCTAAGTGAAGTTTCGTTAACGATGACAAGTTATATCGTTGCTGCGGCAGTGTGTATCCCTTTAACTGGACTAGTTACCAGGAAATTTGGGACAAAACAGGTAGTGCTAGCTTCAACAATCATGTTTGGTGTATCTTCAATACTCTGCGGTATGTCTACCTCACTTACCCAAATGATCATCTTTCGTTTGCTACAAGGTATAGGTGGTGCTTTCTTGCCATCTATCGCTCAGTCGTATATTGCACAAAATTTTACTCCGGAAGAGCAGCCTAAAATAATGACAGTTTATAGCCTCTGTGTGGTTATGGGACCGATAATCGGCCCAATATTCGGTGGAGTATTAACAGAACATCTAAACTGGCGCTGGGTATTTTATGTCAATGTGCCAATCTGTATTGCCGGATTTATGTTAGTATTGGCATTTATGGAAGAGAAGCCTTTAGAAGATGTAAAAATTGATTATATTAGCTTCCTCTTTATGGCTTTGGGGGTTGGCTTTCTTGAGTACTTTATTGATGAAGGAAATAGTAATAATTGGTTTGACTCATTTTCAATGATTATTGTCCTTACTTGCTCTATACTGTTAATTATTTTCTTTATCTGGCGTGGGCTACTTGGTAAGTCGGTAATTAAATTGCAAATCTTTACCAATCTTAATTTTGTTTTTTCATGTTTAACGATGCTGATTTTTATCCTGATGGTTTCAGCTTCTATGGCCTATTTTCCTACAATGCTCCAGCAAAGTTTTGGTTATCCGGTAGACACTGCCGGGATTATTACCGCACCGCGCGGATTAGTGGCTTTTATCGCTGCACCGATTGTCGCGCGTCTGACCGGAAAGTTTGACCCACGAAAAATCATGTTTTTTGGTCTATTAACTTTTGCTATTTCTTCTTTTATGATGTCGAAGTTTGCTCCTTCGGTTGGACAAATAAATGTTTTAATGGTCGCATTAGTGCAGGGGGTAGGGATGATGGCATTTTTTATACCTATCATGCAAATAGTATTTATAGATATACCTCCTCATTTGCAAGGGGATGCATCCGGAGTATTTAATTTTTTCCGTAATATTGGTAGTTCAATAGGTACTTCTATTTCATCCACGATTATCTCGCAGCAAATGCAGGTAACCTGGCATGATATGAGCGGCCATATTTCACCGTATGACCGGGGTTACCAATGGTGGTCGCAAAACTTGGCGAATTCCCCAGATCAGATTAAGGCAGCGATTGCTCAAATCAATATAATGACGCAAGGCTCATTAGTAAGCTATTTAGATTCTTTTTATATCTTTGGTGTGTGTTTGTTATTGATTTTATGGTTACCTTTTATTTTAAAACGGCCTAAGCCTGGCAACGCTGGGCATACTTTTGTCGAATAATATCAAAAAATAAAATTAGTTTCTAGGAAGAATTAAGCATGGCAGAAAATAATAAAAAATCATCTAAGCATTTATTTATTGGAATAGGAATAGTTATACTAGCTGCGGCTGGGTTATATGGCTATTATCACCACATAGAAACCTTTCCGAGTACCGATAATGCTTATGTAAATGCAAATTTAGTTAATGTTGCTCCTAAAGTTGGCGGTTATATCCAGCAAATTTATGTAAAAAATAACCAATATGTGCATAAGGGTGATTTATTAGTTGATATTGATCCACAGGATTACAGTTTGCAATTGACTAAAGCTAAACAAGATTATTCATTAGCTAAACAGCAAGCATTAAATGCTGCTCAGCAAATTACCAATGCTCGGGCAACCGTGGCAAAAGCCAAATCCGATTATACATTTGCAAGTCAATTGGCTAGTCGTTATGCGACTTTATATGCCCAAAATGCAGGTTCACTCCAAGATAAAGAAAAGTATGAAAATCAGGCTAATCAAGCTCGTCAGCAATTGGAGCAGGCCAATACTGCTTTAGAGCAGGCACAGACTCAATATGATGTAGCTAAAACTCAGATTGACATAGCAACTACTAATATAGATAATGCTAAAAATAATACCGGCTATACCCAATTACGTTCTTCGGTTGATGGCTATGTAAGCGACATGAATTTGCAAACCGGGGAACTTGTCTCTCCCGGTCAAAAGCTTTTTGGTTTAGTTGATGACTCTAGCTGGTGGGTGGATGTTAATTATAAAGAAACCCAATTAAAACGGATTAAACCGGGAGAAAAAGCTGTTGTTAAGCTTGATATGTACGACCATGAGTATAAAGGTGTTGTGCAAAGTATCAGTTATGCCAGCGGTAATACTTTCTCTTTACTCCCAGCTCAAAATGCTACAGGTAACTGGGTAAAAGTAACCCAGCGCTTTACGGTTAGAGTAAAAATAGAGAATGATCCTAAATTCCCCCTTCGCGTTGGTGCTAGTAGCGAAGTAACTGTTGATACAACAAGCAATTAGGACGGGTTAGTATATGAAACTAAGAGAGATTAGTCTAACCATTTTTACCAGCTTCCTAGCTGGGTGTGCTTTACTTGGGCCCAAATATAGCGAACCGCAGCTAAATAACCCGAATAATTGGTCTAGCCAAGATGCCCATGTTAAAGTGGAAAGTAATAATATTACTGATTTAGCCTGGTGGAAGAAATTTAATGATCCGCAATTAAATCAATTGATTGAAAGCGCCTTAAGCAATAATAACAATCTGCAAGTTGCGATGGGTAACTTACTGCAAGCGCAGGCTTCGTTAAAGCAGGTTGAAATGAACTGGGTGCCAACAATTGGCATTGGTGGTGCCGGCTTTACCGGTCAATCATTTAATCCTGGATTCCAGAATACTTCCGGTTATCCATTACTAAATAATGTTAGCCAAAATAATCCACAGAACTTTAGCGGTTATGGTGCTGGTTTTATCCCTAGCTATACTCTAAATGTATTTAGTCAAATTAAGCAAGGGGAAATTGCAAAATTAAATCTGGAGATGCAAAAGCAAACAGTGAATGCAGTACGTTTGGCGGTAATTGGCCAGGTAGCAGCAAGCTATTTTTCATTGTTAGGTTTACAAAAACAGCTTGAATTACAAAATCAAACTATTGCTGATGCTAAAGAGCTTCGCAAGTATAACTTAATCAAATACCAAAATGGCAATGTTTCTGCATTAAATATTGAAGGTATTGATCAATATATTGCAGGATTAGAAGCAAAAGTTCCTGATATCAAAAATAATATTGTCCAAGCGCAAAATGCTTTACAGGTATTAACTAATAATAATCCAGGTAAAGTAGTAACCAAAAACAATTTTGATAATATCGCAACTGATGGCATAATCCCTGTTAACCTACCTTCAGGTGTCTTAAAGACTCGTCCGGATGTGGTTGCTGCTGAGTATCAGTTAAAAGTGAGCAATGCTGATATTGGTGCAGTAACTTCGCAGTTTTTCCCGACAATCAGCCTTACAGGTGGGCTTGGGCAGGGTTCAATGCAGTTAAGTAATCTATTCAATGCTGGCGGTGACTTCTGGATGGGGCAGTTGGCTGCAACAATGCCGTTATTGAATTTGAGCCTTTATTCTAAAATTGATCAGGCAAAAGCTGGCTATTATGCTTCTTATTATAATTATGTGCAAACGGTGCGTTCAGCTTTTGCACAAGTGGATAATGGTTTATCCAGTCATGATAGCCTAGATCAAATTTTCAAATCGCAAAATGAAGCATTAAGTAAAGCCCAGTCGTTATATACTATTGCACAAAAGCAATATAAGGTCGGGACAAGTAGTTATGCCGATACTGTTGGCTATAGATTGAATATAGACTATGCCCAAGCAAATCTGAATCAAGTAAAAATGCAACAAATGAATAGTATTGTTGGACTTTATCAAGCTCTAGGCGGCGGTTATCTTGCTGAAAGTTCTTTGACGCAAGTCAAGAAATTTGGCGATAATCATGATATCTGATAGCTTCTTGGTTAGAATTCAAATGAATAAGGGGATGGCAGCTGCCACCCTTTTATAATATAATAGATTATTGGAAGTGGTGTACAGTTTCATTAATATTGTTTATCATGATTTTACCACTCATTATAATACCAATTATTAGAATTATTAAAACAGGAGCATAACTTGGATCAAGAATTATTAACTATTAGAAGCCAAGAGCTAACTGTTGCAATTAATTTAAAGGGTGCGGAAGTAAGAAAGGTTACTAATAACAGTACTCAGACCGAGTATATGTGGGAAGGTAGCCCTGAAATTTGGCCAGGTGTTTCCCCGGTCTTATTTCCAATAGTAGGTAAAGCTAACCTTGATCAGGTTAAACATGGTGGTAAAAGTTATAATTTAACCAATCATGGATTTGCGCGACATAGCTTATTTAATGTAGACAAGCATTTGGAAAATGAAATAGTTCTAAGCCTTGCTATAGATAGTTTAGGTGACGGAGTGTACCCATTTGATTTAATCTTGAGGATTAGTTATACCGTACAAGGTACTAAACTTATTACCAGCTTTACAGTTATCAATAATGGAAATACTTTCGCATACTTTAGTTTAGGTGCTCATCCGGCATTTAAGTGCCCATTTGATGATTTACATGATATTAGCGAGTATATTATTGAATTCGAAGAGCCTGAACAATTAATTTGCCATCCGCTCAACCCCGAAGCATTTTTCTTAGATAAGACATTTAACATCACCTTAAAGCAAATTGAATTAAGCCAAGATATTTTTGATTCTGGGGCTTTAGTTTATTCAGGATATGCAAGTAGGAGTGTTTCATTAGTGGAAAAAACTAGTGGAAGATCAATAAAAGTCTCACTTAGCGGTTTTCCTTATTTAGGGTTATGGGCGAAGCCTGGAGCTAAATTCATTTGTATCGAGCCATGGTGCGGTCATGGCGACAAACTAGGCTTTAGCGGTAATATTAGTGAGAAAGAGGGAATTATTGGCCTTCTGCCAGGGGGAAATTGGAAAAATTCCTACTCAATTGAATTTAACTATTCACACCAGCTTGGCTAAATTTTAGCATTAAACTTGCTTGTATCTTGTATTGAAATTGGAAGATAGCTCTCTAAAAGATCCCTATTGGTAGTATAATATCTAACTAGCCAATTACCTGTGTCTACAGTGATTATTAAGAATTATGTCACAGTTGAAGTAATTATCCACCGATGTGTAGACAGGTGATATTATTAATATAAATTTATAAAAAACACTCCCAATAATGTTCAAGATACTAGCTCTGACCCTTGTTCTATCAACAATCGGCGCAATTACAGCTGAAATGTATATTCCGTCATTACCATATATTGCCGCAAGTTTTCATGTAAATCATAGTTTAATCCAGTATTCTTTAACTTTCTATATGCTAGGCACGATAGTTCCGGCATTATTCTTAGGCGCGCTTGCTGATATTTATGGCCGCAAACGGATAATTGTCATCTCTCTTTTAGTTGGATTAAGTGGCACTTTAGGCTGCCTTTTTGCAAAAAGTATTGGCATGTTTATTTTTTGTCGCTTTATCCAGGGGTTGGCATTTAGTAGTACGAATGGGCTTGGGCGAGCATTGCTTCGTGATTATTATAAGGGCGAGCAATTTGCCAAATACTCTTCTTACTTGAGTATGGGATTTGCGTTAAGCGTAGATCTTACCCCGTTTGTCGGCGGGGTTTTCCAAAAGTTATTTAACTGGCATTCAATTTTTGTTTTCCTATTTTTATTCAATTTAATGTCATTGTCGGTTGCGCTGAAGTTTCCGTTTAAAAAAATCCGAGAAAAACAATCATTTAATTTTCGCCGTATGTTTGTAAACTATTTAGTAATATGTAAAAATCTTAAATTTCAACAGTATAATATTATTGCTGCCTGTACATACTCGGTTTTTATGAGTTATTTGTCAGTTGCGGCCTTTTTATGGGAAACTCGCTTACATGTAAGTCCAGATGGTTTTGGCTTAATTACCCTTCTTTTATCTGGGTGTTATGTTGGAAGCTGTTATTTAAATTCCCGGATTGTCCGTTTTGGCTTGAATAAAGTATTACGTTTAGGCCTACTTTTGACTCTTGCTGCAGGGGTGGTATTGCTGGTTAGCGGTATTGATGGTTATGTTTCTAGACTAGATTTATTTTTTACGATTGGTCTATTTTTTATTGGTAGCGGCTTAGTTTTTGCAAATTCAAGTGCTATGGCAATGTCTTCGATTACCGATAATTTTTCTAGCGCATCAGCGCTATATAGTTTTACCTCTATTGTTGTTGGGGCTTTATTTTCGGCAATAATCAACCTATTTGATGCGACCAATGTCTTGCCTTTGGCAATTATAATCATTTTTCTTGCTTTAAGTTCTCTTGTTATGGAGTTATTCCCAAAATTTGGTTTAAAAAACTCTTCAAGTTATAGCTAAAAGAAGTAGTAAAATAATACAATAAATCTCCACTTTTATTACAGGTGCAATTATGAGTTTAAACGAAGTAGTCAAAAAGGTTACCGATAGAATTATAGCGAGAAGCCATGAAACACGGCAAGCGTATTTAGCACGGATGAAAGAGCAGTATGGCAAGAGAGTTAAGCGTGCGGATTTAGCATGTACCAACCTTGCACATGCTGCTGCTGCAGAAGACGGCAAAGTTAAAATTTTTCTTAAAAGTGTTGAAAGTCCTAACATTGGGATAGTTACAGCATATAATGATATGTTGTCAGCGCATCAACCGTATTATCGCTATCCGGAAATTCTTAAAGAGGCAATTTTGGGCGAAGGGGCGACTGCCCAGGTGGCTGGCGGGGTCCCTGCAATGTGTGATGGTGTGACACAAGGCCAAATAGGTATGGAACTATCATTATTATCGCGTGAAGTAATCGCGATGGCCACAGCCGTTTCGCTATCCCATAATGTTTTTGATGGAGTTATTTGCCTAGGAATCTGTGATAAGATCGTTCCAGGACTTTTGATCGGTAGCTTGAGCTTTGGCTATTTGCCAACTATCTTTATTCCAAGTGGTCCTATGCCAAGCGGGATATCTAATAAAGAAAAAGCTGAAACCCGCAAATTATTTGCTGAGGGCAAGGTAGATGAGAGCGCATTATTGGAATCCGAGCTAAAATCTTACCATGCGCCAGGTACTTGTACCTTCTATGGAACTGCAAATACTAATCAAATGATGATGGAAATCATGGGCCTACATGTACCGGGTGCCGCTTTTATTCATCCAAATACTCCTTTACGCAGGGCAATAACAGACTATGCAGCCAAACAGGTAGTGAAAAATACTGCCCAACGTGGTAACTTTATTCCGCTATGTGAAATAATTAGTGAAAAGACAATTGTAAATGCTATAGTTGGATTACTTGCAACAGGTGGTTCAACTAATCATACCTTGCATATTCCTGCGATAGCTAAGGCTGCGGGGATCTGTGTTACTTGGGACGATTTTGCTGAATTATCCAAGGTAGTTCCTTTACTGGCCAAAGTTTATCCTAATGGTACATCAGATATTAACCAGTTCCATGAAGCAGGCGGAATGGCATATATTATCAAAGAACTACTCTTAGGCGGTTATTTGCATAATGATGTAAAAACGGTAATTGGCGAGGGGCTAGATGCTTATAGCAAATATGCAATATTAGATTCTAGCGATAATTTAGAATGGATCCCAGCATTTAATAGTGATGAAAACCTGCTGCGCCCGGTTACTAACCCATTTAGTAATGAAGGCGGCTTACGCTTGTTAACTGGCAACTTGGGACGTGCAGTCAGTAAAATCTCTGCAATTAATCCAGAATACCGCTATGTTAAAGCGCAGGCAGAAGTATTTCATAGTCAAGAAGATGTAATCGCACACTATAAAGCTGGTAAACTCGCTAAAGATGTTGTCGTTGTATTAAAATTCCAAGGCCCACAAGCCAATGGTATGCCTGAATTGCATGGCTTAACACCGGCATTAACTTCATTACAGGACCAAGGGTATAAAGTAGCTTTAGTAACAGATGGTAGGATGTCAGGTGCTTCGGGTAAAATTCCTAATGCGATACACCTTACACCTGAAGCAGTTAATGGTGGCAACTTGGCTAAGGTTCAATCGGGAGACATTGTTGAACTAGATTTGGAAAATGGAATTCTACAATTACATGTAAGTGATATTGAATTAGCCAACCGTTTAGCAGCTACTCCTGATTTAAGTGCTAATAAAGTGGGCTTAGGACGAGAACTATTTAATCCATTAAGGACTAATTTAAGCACTTCTGAGACTGGTGCAACTCTCTTTTAAGCCAATTTTGTCAAAAGTTAATGTTTTGAAGTTTAGGCAAATATTAGAATAAATTAATAACTGGCAACGTTCCAGAATAAACTTTTTTTCCTCAGGAGTGAGTATTAATGAAGACGGTCGAACAAGTTTTTGCAGTAAACAAGATTGTTCCTGTAGTTGTGATTCAAGATGTGAAAGCAGCAGTTCCATTAGCGGAGACTTTGCTAAGTACTGGAATCAACTGTATGGAAATTACAATGCGCACATCAAACGCCTTAGAAATCATGGAGCTGGTTGCAAAAGAAGTGCCAGGCATGATGGTTGGTGCAGGGACGGTTAGATCTGCTGCAGATTTTTTTAGCGCCTGTATGGCTGGTGCCAAATTCATATTCTCACCTGGCTGTACTACTGAATTATTGGAAGCAGCGCGTAGCCGTTTCAATGATGTTCGGTTTATACCTGGAGTAGTGACACCTAGTCATGCCATGGAAGCGAGTAATCGTGGTTTAAGCTATTTAAAAATGTTTCCTGCTGAACCTTTTAATGCATATGAAGTATTAAAGGCTATGGCATCTCCTTTGCCGGATATCAAATTTTGCCCAACCGGCGGTATTACCACTGATAACATGAAAAAATATTTGGAATTACCAAACGTATTTGCTGTTGGCATGTCTTCAATTGTTGCGCCGGAACTAATTGCCAACCATGATTTTGCCGAGATCAAGCGTCGGGCGGAAGAGGCGGTTGCAATCGTAAATGGCATATTTAAAAAATAATTTAATTTAAAACTCTTAAAATGTGCGGGTAACTTACGCTATTATTACTAAATAAGGAATTACAATGATTGCTACTCCTGAAACCTTGGACTTTATTCGTAAATCCATTCGCGATATCCCAAATTGGCCAGAGCCAGGTGTAATGTTTCGTGATATTTCTACGCTATTAAAAGACCCGAAAGCATTCCGAGCAGTTGTTGATATATTTGTTGAAAGATATAAAGGTCAGGGAATTACTATAGTAGCTGGCTTAGATGCGCGCGGGTTTATTTTTGGGCCTATCGTAGCTTATGAATTAGGCATAGGGTTTGTGCCGATTCGTAAGAAAGGAAAATTACCTTATACAACTGTATCAAAGAGTTATACATTAGAGTATGGCGATATCAATACTGTTGAAATGCATATTGATGCTGTACATAAAGGCGATAACGTACTTGTAATTGATGACTTGATTGCTACCGGCGGAACTATGCTTGCAGCATGCTCGTTAATTACAGAATTGGGAGCTAATGTGTATGAATGTGCAGTTGTAAGTGATTTACTTTACTTAAATGGTAGTAATTTAATCAAAGAGCAAGGCTTTAAAGTTTATTCAGTACTAGAGTATAAGTAAACAGAACTTAGGGGAAAGTAACATGACTGCTTGGGGAACATTTCCGATGGCAAGACTGCGGCGTAATCGCCAGTCAAATTTTATCCGTAATTTAACTCAAGAAAACTGGGTAAATGCAAATGATTTGGTATACCCGGTCTTTATCGTTGAAGGTTCGCTACGTGAAGAGCCTATTTTATCGATGCCTGGCCAAAGTCGATTAAGTATCGACTTATTGCTTCGTTTAGTCGAGAAAACGCAAATGTTGGGTATTCAGGCAATTGCCTTATTTCCAGTTATCGAAGCGCATAAAGATAATATGGCAACCGAAAGCTATAATCCCAATGGTTTAATCCAGCGGGCCATTCGTGCAGTTAAAGAACGATTTCCTGCTCTTGGAATTTTTACTGACGTTGCCTTAGACCCGTATACTATACATGGTCAAGATGGTATAATTGACGAGCATGGCTATGTTATCAATGATATAACTAATGAAGTATTGATTAAACAGGCTTTATCCCATGCTGAATCTGGAGCTGACTTTGTTTGTCCGTCAGATATGATGGATGGCCGAATTGGCTTAATCAGGAAGGCGCTTGAAGAAAACGGTTATGTAAATACAGGCATACTCGCATATTCTGCAAAATATGCTTCTAAGTTTTATGGCCCGTTTAGGGATGCTGTTGGATCTAGTACTAATCTGGGTAAGGCTGATAAATTAAGTTATCAAATGCATCCGGCAAATGGTGACGAAGCAATCCGCGAGGTTGCGCTGGATATTGCTGAGGGTGCAGATATCGTAATGGTAAAGCCAGGGTTACCATATTTAGACATATTATATCGGGTAAAGAGCGAATTTAAATTTCCAACAGCAGTGTATCATATTAGCGGCGAATACGCTATGCTAAAGGCTGCAGCTGAAAAGGGCTGGATTGATTATAACCATGCTTTACTTGAATGTATGTTGAGTTTTAAACGGGCCGGGGCTGATATTATTTGGACTTATGCTGCATTTGATGTGGTGAATTTTTTACGGACACTGTAAAACTAAAGAGTTGGCAATGAGTATCTATGAAGCCAGCTCTTTTTTATTGCAATAGCTTTAATGATTCGTATTTGCAGTGCACAAAATAAATTAAGTATAGTTATGCTAAAATATTTGTATTAAAAATAGTAAGGCTTTATGATTGGTTTAGGCTTATTTGAAGGTTGGATTTTTTCAAATTAGTTTTTAAGATTTTTCATTTGTTATGTTGTGCTTTGAACTTTATAAGGAAAAATAATGAGTAATGTATTAGAGCAGTTAAAGCAAAAGTTGAGTGCAGATATATTCGAGAAGTATGCGGCAGTGCTTCCTGATGAGTACTTATCTAAGTATTCACTTGATGAAATTGTTGTAGACTGTAATCTTATGGGCGAACTTAATCCCAATAATGAATATTCAATTGCCGTATCAGATGGTGAGTCGAGCGAAGATAATATTTGGCAAATTAAATTAATCCGCTTAAATGACACTGTTAGTTTATCACGTGGTTTGCCGATTATTGAAAATTTTGGATTTAAATTACTTGATGAAAAGCCTTTTAAAGTTAAAGTATCTGATACTGAGCATATCTATATTTGTGACTTTGGTGTTGAAGTTCCAAGCGAAGCGTTAAATAAAATTAATGATAGCGAATTACAGGCTAAACTAAAATCTGCAATCGTAGCTGCATTTACCCGAAAAGTAGAAAATGATAGTTTAAATATACTGGTATTATTTAGCGGTTTAACGGCGCGTCAGACTTCATTGGTTCGTGCTGTAGTTAAATATATGGTACAGACTAGCTTGCCTTTTTCAGTAGGCTATATAAGCGATTGCCTAAAGAAATATGCCAATATCAGCCGCAATTTATTTGACTTATTTGAAGCTAAATTTTGCCCAGTGCATCATTCCTCCGCTAAATCCGAAGAAATCCAAAATATTATCCAGACAGAATTAGAAAAAGTAGAAAATTTAGCGGAAGATCAAATATTAAAAGCTGCGTTTTCAGTTATAAACGCGATGCTTCGTACTAACTATTATCAGACTCTAGATGACGGGGCACATAAACCATATATTTCATTTAAACTAGAATCAGCCAAGGTGTTAAACCTACCTAAACCTTATCCTTTATATGAAATTTTTGTTTATTCAACTCGCTTTGAGGCGGTACATTTACGCGGCGGTAAAGTTGCGCGGGGCGGTTTACGTTGGTCAGACCGTAAGGAAGATTTCCGCACCGAAGTCCTTGGTCTTGTAAAAGCGCAAATGGTTAAAAACTCAGTTATCGTTCCTACTGGCTCAAAAGGTGGATTTGTCTGCAAAAAATTACCGGCAATAACCGAACGCGATGCATATATGGCTGAAGGTGTTAGCTGCTATAAACAGTTTATCTCTGGCTTATTGGATATCACGGACAACCTGGTTAACGGCGAAGTAGTACATCCAAAACAAGTAGTGCGGATGGATGGTGATGATCCATATTTAGTAGTTGCAGCTGATAAAGGAACTGCAACTTTCTCTGATTATGCCAACGAAATGTCACAAAAGTATAATTTCTGGCTAGGTGATGCATTTGCTTCAGGTGGCTCAGCTGGTTATGACCATAAAAAAATGGGGATTACGGCAAAAGGTGCCTGGGAGGCGGTAAAACGTCATTTCCGCCATTTAGGAGTTGATACGCAAAGCCAAGATTTTACCGTAATCGGGATTGGTGACTTAATGGGGGATGTATTTGGTAACGGAATGCTATTATCTCCACATATTAAGCTAATTGCTGCATTTAACCATATGCACATTTTCCTTGATCCAAACCCGGATCCAACAGCATCTTTTGCTGAACGTGCGCGGATGTTTAGCTTAGAGCGCTCAACTTGGGAAGACTATGATCGCAGCAAAATCTCCCAAGGTGGAGGCATTTACTTGCGTTCGAGTAAAACTATTCCATTATCAGCTGAGGTTAAAGCGTGGTTAGAAGTTACAGCTGATGAAATGTCGCCAACCGAACTAATCAATCATATTCTTAAAGCTAAAGCTGACTTATTATACAATGGTGGGATTGGTACTTACATTAAGGCTGAATCGCAAAGCCATGATGAAGTTAAGGATAAAGCTAACGATGCACTACGTGTAAATGGTAAAGATTTACAGGTTAAAGTAGTTGGTGAAGGCGGTAACCTGGGAGCAACCCAGCTTGGGCGTATTGAGTTTGCACTCGCTGGAGGCAATATTTGTACTGATGCAATTGATAACTCTGCTGGAGTTGACTGCTCTGACCATGAAGTGAATATCAAAATTCTATTTGCTGCGATTATGCAAAAAACTGGTATGTCGGTTGAAGAACGAAACAAAATACTTGAGTCAATGACTGATGATGTTTCAAATCTAGTATTACGTGATAACTATTTACAAACACTAGTACTACGCACTGCAGGATATCGTGCGCGCTATACTTTGCCTAACCATGCGATATTTATCCGTAAATTAGAAAAAACAGGTGAATTAGATCGTAAAATTGAATTTCTGCCAACCGACGCTGAAATTAATGAACGGATGCAGGAAGACCGTGGTTTAACTTCACCTGAAATGTCAGTTCTACTTGCTTATTCAAAAATGTCATTAGACCGTGATATTTTAAAATCATCGTTGGTAACTGATCCGGACTTTAACGGGTTGCTAATGAGTTATTTCCCTAAATATTTACAGGAAAATTATAAAGATTTTATTCTAAATCACTATTTACGTAAAGAAATTATTGCCAATCAGTTAGCGAACTTGGTAGTAAACCGTGCAGGAATTACTTTTATTTCACGCTTTACTGATGAATTCAGTTCGCCACTTGAAGATATTATCAAAGCTTGGTGGATTGCTTATAATCTATTGGATGGTCCTCAATTATATGGCCATATTGAGAGCCTAGATAACAAGATATGTGCTGATGTTCAATTAAAATTGTTCGTTGGTGTTGAAAAAGCTATCGAGCGTTTATGCCGCTGGATTCTTCGCTACGTTAAAGACCTTAGCCAGGCTGAAGATATTATCAACAAATTCAGTAAGCATGTTTCAGCGCTAGAACAAAATATTGCTAAATTAATTAAGACGGAAGAATATCCTGATGTCCGCGACGAAGAGAAAATGTATATTTCAAGCAATGTTCCAACTGAGCTTGCTGAACTTGTATCACGCTTGGGGTATTTACCACAAGTGATGGATATCGTTCTGCTTGCTCTTGAGCATAAACTTGACTATTCTACGGTTGCCCAAAACTATTTTGCCGCTGGACGTCTATTGCAAATTGACTGGATTCGTAAAAATGTCTTGTTATTACCACGCGAAAATAAATGGCAAGCCTTGGCGCGTTCAGCTTTACTTGCGGATGTATCTAAACTTTACCGTGGAACGATGTTATTAGCAATTGAGGCACACGGCGGCGATACTGTTGCGTGGATTGCTGCGAATCAAGATAAAATGGCTAAAATAAAAGCGATAGTTGATGAATTGCAAAGCTATAAAGTTCTTGACTTGGCAATGCTGTCAGCGGCAATCCGTGAATTTGGTCATATTCTTGATTAATTCTGTTATCTTACTCAATAAAAAGTTCGGTTTTATACCGAATTTTTTTATTTTATAAAAATAATTATTTTGAGTATGCTAATAATGGCAAAGGTAGAGCTTTGCTAAATACCGCAGAAATTCGCCACGCTTCAGACCGCTTTTTCCATTTTAATACTGCTTGAGATATCCAAGTAAAAATTGGGTTTGTAGGGTTTTACCTCACTGTTTATAGGGTTTTATGTAGGCTTTGATAGCAGGTTTAGAATTGCTGTATTATTTAATCTAAACAATGATTTTTGGATAATTTTAACTATATTATTCTTAGGGTTAAGCAATAAAATATGTAGTATATACACTAAGAATTAAGCTATACGGTTAGCTTATATGGATTAAAATTGAAATCGCACGATTTATAATGTGAATTGTAAATTGAAAAAGTTGTTATTTTTATTTACTCAATAAACTAAATTTAAAAAAATATAGCATTCAGATAACTTTCAAAAAGCTAATTAGTCAAGGTTAAAAATTATCTGGCAATGATAATGTAATTATAAATAGGGGTAGAGGGTAGAGATACGCTTTATTGATAACAAATCAACAAATAGCATTCTTTCTATAGGTATTATTGATGCGTTCAAGAAAAACTAACAAAACTATTATTAATAACTATCTAAAATATCTTTTGATTTTCGTCTTCTCAATCATTTGTAGCGCATGCAGTTATGGTGGAAAACCGCAAAACGGAAGTACAACAGCGCCTGACTCAAAAAACTTTATTAACTTTTCAATTAATGATATAGACGCAACTATTACTAATACTACCATAGGGATTACTCTTCCTTACGGGTCAAACGTAACTTCCTTGGTTGCCAAGTTTGAAATTAATGGGCAGAAAGTTACCGTAGGACCTACTGAGCAAATAAGTGGAAAGACTGTCAATGACTTCTCTAAACCGGTAACTTATACAGTTACAGCAGCAGATGGAACAACTCAAAACTATACAGTTACAGTGATTGTCGCTGCAAATGATTCTAAAGCACTAACTGCATTTTCCATAAATGGAGTGGCAGGCGTAATAGTTGGTACTAATGTTGGCGTAACCTTACCTTATGGTTCTAGTTTGAATCAGCTAGTTGCTAAATTCACAGATACTGGCCAAATCGTTAAAGTAGGTACGACTATTGAAAAGAGTGGTTATACAGTAAATGACTTCAGTTCACCGGTAACTTATACGGTAGTAGCAGCAGATGGTAGTAGTCAGGATTATACTGTCCATGTAATCATTAGTAATAACGACTCAGATAATATGACTAAATTCGCCCTAAATGGAATACCTGGTAACATTATAAATACTAATATTGGAGTAGTTCTTCCATATGGGTCTAGTTTAAGTTCTTTAATCGCAACATTTAATGATACAGGTAAAAGCGTAGAAGTGGATACAGTGCCGCAAGTAAGCGGTAGAACTATCAATAACTTTAGCCAGCCGGTTATCTATAGCGTAATAGCAGCCGATAGCGCTGAAAAAAATTATACGGTAACAGCGCGGATAGCTGAGAATTCTGCCAAAGCAATAACTTCTTTTTCCATCAACGGTTTTCCGGCAACAATAATTAACAACCAAATAGCCATTACCTTGCCTTACGGTACTAACAGAGCCAATTTAATTGCTACATTTACGACTACCGGGCGAAAAGTTACCATTGACGGAGACCAGCAAATCAGCGGACATTCTGAAAATGACTTTACAAGACCGCTTATCTATCAGGTGACAGCTGAAGATGGTTCGACCGCCGAATATACTGTAACCGTAATTATTGCTGCTAATTCTGCCAAAGCGATAACTTCTTTTTCTATTAACGGAGTAGCAGGAGATATCATAAACAATAACATAGGCATAACCCTGCCATATAATACTAATTTGACTGGCTTAGTGGCAAAATTTTCTACAACTGGGGCTTCCGTTAAAATAGGTCAAATTACCCAAATTAGTGGGGTTAACATAAATAATTTTACGAACCCTCTAACTTATACAGTTATTGCTGCAGATGGATCAATGGCAAGCTACACAGTTACAGTCACTCTTGCCGCAAATAGCGCCAAAGCTATCACCTCATTCTCTATCAATGGGGTTAGCGGGGTGATCAACAATAATACCATCGGTATTACGCTCCCGTATGGGACTTCTCCCGCTGGACTTATAGCAGCCTTTACCACAACCGGCCAACAGGTTACAGTAAATTCTAAAGTTCAGATTAGTGGGCATACCCAAAACGATTTTACAAACCCACTCATTTATACTGTCACTGCTGCAGATGGCTCAACTTTTGATTACACAGTAAAAGTAACCATAGCTCTTAATTCTGCCGATTCCTTGCTATCTTTCCAAGTGAATGGAGTATCTGCGACCATTAAAAACTTCAATATTGGATTAACGTTGCCTTATGGAACTAACTTAACTAAACTAGATCCAGCCTTCACGACTAACGGTAAGGAGGTATTTATAGGAACAACTCCACAAACTAGCGGTCATAGTATAGTAGACTTCTCTGCCCCTGTAACTTATACAGTAGAGGCGGCAAATGGAGATACTGCAAATTACACTGTACAAATTAAGGATGCGCCAAGTCCATCTAAGCAAATTACATCATTTAAGATTAATGGGGTATCAGGTGTTATCAATAATAATACTATTGGAGTTACCTTGCCATATGGTACAAATCCATCCTCTTTAGTTGCAAAATTCGTAACAACAGGGAAACAGGTTTCAGTCAATTCAGTTGTTCAAATAAGTGGCCACACCGTAAATGATTTTACTCATCCAGTTGTTTATACCGTAACCGCTGCAGATGGGACAACCGCACAATATACGGTAGTAGTTAAAATTGCACTTAATTCGGCCAAGGCGATTAAGAGCTTTAGCATCAATGGTATCAACGGGACTATATTTGGTCTCAATATTAATCTAACATTACCATACGGCACTGATAGGTCAAAATTGATTGCAACATTTACAACTACCGGAAGCACCGTTTTTATAGGCAATACGGTCCAAGTAAGTGGAACTACCCAAAATGACTTTACCAGTTTGGTTAAATATATAGTATATGCAGCTGATGGTTCTTCAAACATATATACGGTAAATGTTGTTGATGCACTAAATCCGGCAAAAGCCATGACTGCCTTTGCCATTGGCCAAAACCAGGGAACAATCAATGGCACGGATATCACTGTCCATGTCCCATATAGCAGTGACCTCACAAATCTGATTGCAACATTTTCAACAACTGGACAAACTGTAACTGTAGGTTCAACCGTTCAAATTAGCGGTCAGACCATAAATGACTTCTCAAATTCTCCGGTTATTTATAAAGTTACAGCAGCAGATGGGTCATTTACTAATTACTCTGTAACTATTATTAAAGATGCCCAGCCGTTAATTACTCAGTTTTCAATAGATGGAGTAACAGGAACTATAACTGGCAGTAGTATATCGATCAGTCTACCGTACGGGACTAATCCAAGCGATCTGATTGCGAACTTTTCAACTACTGGCGAGAATGTGTATGTAGGCTCAACACTACAAGTAAGCGGTACTAGCCAAAATGACTTTACTAATCCAGTCAATTACAATGTTGTAGACGCTGATGGTGGGGTATCATCCTACACCGTGACCGTCACAATTTTGCAACCGTCAATAAAACAAACTATTGTGGGAACTTTGTTGCCAGGGGGCAATGCCGGACTATTTTATAATGGTTCAACTACCTATGTGGTAGATGGGACTATCAATACCGGGAGTAATGGAACGGTACTATATTGGGATACCACACAAAGCTCAATCAATAGTTTCAATGTGGATAGCAGAAACAATATCCTGTTTGCAGGTACTGACCCAGCTCAAAGCAATACCTGGTTTTGGGCAGCTAATAAGGCATCAGTGGGCGGCAGCATAAATGCGACTAATTTTAACGGTAGCCTTATTTATACCAATAAATTTAATACTAGCAACTACCCGACAGGTCCTTTTGCTCCATTCGGCTCGCAGGTCTACTATGCCGATAACCATGAAAATATCTATAAAGCATTTTATCTTAGCGATGAAGATAGCGATAACGACCAGGTTTGGGATGGGGATTATAATGTTACGGCCTTAGCCACTACAAATGGTGGTAATTCGGTAGATGCAGCATGGAATGGAGAGATTCACTATATGACCTACAATTCTGGGTATGGTGATCTATTAGATCAAGGATCGATCGTTAGCGCTAATAATGTCCATTCCATGACTATTAATAATGGTAGCCTATATTATGGTACAGATAGCACACTATGTTCAATAAACTATCAAGGCGGTACGAATAATTGTGTCTCAAACAATATAAATGTAGTATCTCTGCAATATAATGCTTCCCAGAACTATTTGCTAATATTGGATTCAAGTAATAATGTTTATTCAGTTATTCCCAATGCTGATGGTTCATTAGCTAACCGTTCTCTCACTTACCTGTTTAAGGTTGCCTCAGGTGGTACCGGTTCAGTATTATACGACTCACGGGCACAAGCAAGCTATGTCGTTAGCGGTGGTAATATATACGTAGTCAAGTAATTGAGAAGGGGGATTAGCCCGGCTTCATGAGCAGGGATCTCCCACTAAGTTAATTTGCTGTTAGCAAAGGTTAATGAGTTGATGGCAGGAAGGGAAATTACTAAATGTTTTCTAACACTATCTTATTTTTCTTACGTAAGATGGATATTTGTTTAGTAATTGTAAGTTTAGGATGGCGATAATTTGCTCCCGTTAGTGCTTGACGGATAAATTCTATTAGCTGCTTTCTAGTGGGCAACGGGAGCTTCTTTTGGCGAATAAAGTAGCTTAAAAGATTCAATTGACGTGATAGCTGTAAATTCTTAAACTTGCATATGTCTATCTGTCCTAAATTATCTTGAACAACTAATAAATCTTCTTGAGCTAATTGATCATTTAATAAGACCGCTTCTTGGATTGAGCTTAGGGCCTTATCTAATTTTGTAATTACATGAGGGTCAAAGTTTATCAATTCGGGTATGATTTTATTTCTCAGAAAGTTCCTCAAATAGCTACAATCGTAATTGCTTTCATCTTCGATATTAGCGAGCTTATGCTCTTTGGCATAAGCCAATATTTGATTTTTAGAGTAAGCAAGTAATGGGCGCCAATATTGCTGGCCTTGTTTGCTGGAGACTTCCTGCATGGCGGCAATATTATGCATATCGCTTCCGCGCATGAGCTGGCTTAATAAAGTTTCAATTTGGTCATCCTGGTGGTGGGCAAGTATTATCACATCAGCGCCAGACTTGATATATTCAAGATAGCGTGCAATTCGGGCACTATTTTCCATACCGATGCCAGCTATTTTTTGAATCTGTAACCTAGCTGTAACTAAAGGAATTTCTAGATCGTTACAAAGTTTGCTGCAAAAATCTTGCCAAGAATCACTATTTGCCGAAATGCCATGATTAACATGAATTGCTGATAATTTGAATTGTTGTCGCTTCTTAAGCCTGGCAAATAAGTCAAGTAAAACCACAGAGTCAATACCTCCACTTAAGCCAATACAGTAATGTAAATGACCGTCTAATGTTGACGGCCATTTGGCTAAAATTGACTCTATTGAAAGAAGGTTTGATTTATTCATTTTCAAGTTTAAATTTACCATAGCCCATAATACGTTCAAATCGGCGTTCTATCAACTCCTCACTATTCATCTCTGTAAGTTTCTTTAGGCTATCACGCAAGTTTCGCTTCATGCGGGTCATCATTTCAGTATGATTGGCATGAGCACCACCTAATGGTTCATTTATAATCGTATCGATTAAGCCAAGGGTTTTTAAGCGATTACCGGTTATGCCAAGAATCTCTGCTGCTTGATTAGCTTTTGATGCATCTTTCCATAAGATTGAAGCACAACCTTCTGGAGAAATTACCGAATAGACCGAATATTCAAGCATATTTACTTGGTCGCCAACCGCAATTGCCAATGCACCGCCAGAACCTCCTTCACCAATTACCGTGCAGATAATCGGGGTTTTTAAATCTGCCATTTCATAGATATTACGACCAATTGCCTCTGACTGGTTGCGCTCTTCCGCACCGATTCCGGGGTAAGCGCCAGGCGTATCAATGAAAGTTATAATTGGAAGCTGGAATTTTTCTGCTAACTGCATCAAGCGTAAAGCTTTACGGTAACCTTCAGGACGTGGCATGCCAAAGTTGCGTTCCAGATTTTCTTTGGTGTCGCGGCCCTTCTGGTGGCCGATAATCATTACCGATTGCTCACCTAATTTTGCAATACCGCCTATGATTGACTTATCATCAGCAAAATGCCGATCACCATGGAGTTCAACAAAGTTCGTAAAAATATTATTAATATAATCAAGCGTCCGTGGTCTTTGTGGGTGGCGTGCTACTTGAGAAATCTCCCATGCACCTAGTTTTTCGTAAATTTCCTTGGTAAGTTCTTCTACCTTAGCTTCTAACAGCTCAATTTCTGACGAAATGTTAACTGCTGATTCATCTTGCATTTGGCGCAGCTCATCAATTTTATTGCTTAGTTCTGCAATTGGTTTTTCAAATTCAAGAAAATGTCTTTTCATTATTTCTTCCTAAATAATTTAATTTCCTAGCTGGGCTGTTAGGATCTCAATATTTTTCTGATGTTCAGTTACCGCATCCTGCAATGCTTGAATACGGGAATGATACTGTTCAGGGTTATTTTTTTCACTAGGGAGCATGGACTGCTCTGCGGTTTTTAATGCCGTTTTAGCGTCTTCTAAGCCTTGCCGTTCATGAGCTAACTCTTCACTCAATATCTGCCTTCGCCCTGTCTCGTTCGTGCCTAGATTGGCGCTTTTATCTTTTACGTATATTTGTTTAATTCCAGCTGCAGAAAGATTATTGCCATTTGGCTCAGTATAACTTTTTGCTTGATAATCTTTCTTAGTCATCGGGGATGCATACACCGTAATTGGCGGTAAATTAATTTTTTTAGCATTTTTAACTGGTTTATTAGTAAAAACCACAGTGCCATTTTTATCTTTGTACTGATAAATGTCATCAGCCCATACCGCGATAGCGACTTGTGCCAAAATTAATACCGCAAACAAGTGTTTCATGGCAAACTAAAATAGGTTTACGATTGATATTACTGTTACTGTAAGTATAAAGAATAAACCTGTCCGGTATAAAAGGGCAACTACATAATCGATGACTTTTGGATTAAACAGGTTATCTGATTTTCGTAGGTCTTCAATACCTTCATTTTCAAACATTACATCATTATTTTTAAATTTATCTTTGCCAATCGCTATAAATGCTACTTCATTTAATACGTTTTCAAGATAGTAGAAACTAAGTTTTACTTGTTTCCTTTGCTCGAGAATATAGCGCATAACTTCTTCAAAGTCTCCAGCAGCGGCGATAAAAATACACAATACCGTATAAGGTATTAAATTTAACCAATAAAGCATTTTATCTACAACAACAGTATAAACGACTGAGTCTTTGCCACGGATGCGTAATTTGTTGCCTATTACGGTTAAAACCAAGTAACAAATTGCGCCTAGTGAGGAGGGCAATACTACAAACCAAAAAGTCGTTGCAAAAAAGCGTGTAGCGTAAGTTTGGACAAATTGCTGATATTCACTGCCGCGGTTAGTCTTTTTGGCCTCTTCTTTCCAGCCTAAAATGTCAGAACATAATAGAAACAAACCACAGTTAATAATGAAATAAGTGATATGATGCTTTCCATATAATAGCACCATTAAAATAACCGTTGCAATTAAAAACGGTAAAATTGCTAGTACAAAATTAATCCGAATTTCGCGAACGGTTTGGAAATCCCGATTGACAAATAAGTTGGCATATGCCTCGATTTTTTCATTGAACCAGCTTCGGATACCTGTTAGTAATTTCTGCTGTTCGAGAAAAAGCGTAAGTAGTATTGCAAGGAAAGACATGATTTAAAACCTAACTTTAATCGTTATTGTTATAAATGTAAATCTGTGGTAAATTACGATTTATTTCAAAAATATCCATTCCAAAGCCAAATAAGAAATGGTTTGGTGCATTAATTCCAACATGATCGGCATATATCGGCTTTTCTCTGCCAATTTCTTTATTAACTAATACCGCAACTTTGCAATCTTTTGCTCCAGCATTCATTAAAAAACGTTTGATTTCTGCGATAGTATGCCCTTCATCCAGGATATCGTCTATTACATAAACTAGTTTACCGCGAATCATTTCGGCTTTTGGTTGACGATACCAAGTAATGTGGCTAGCTCCATAAAGTGCATCACCGTAGCGTGAAGCATGGATATAGTCGCAAGTAATCGGGTTTTTTAAGCGTTTAGTTAATTCGGCTGCAAACATCATGCCGCCATTCATGACGGTTAAAAACACAGGAAGTTCTCCAGCAATTTCTGCATCTATATTTTTAGCAAGCGTATCAATAACCTGACTTAGCTGTTCTTCGGTAAATAATACGGTTGAATTTTTAATGATTTGTTGCGCTTTCGTATAATCTAATTGCATGGGACCCTCGTGTTTATATTAAAATAATGCATAAGCAGGAATAAAAATACCCTATATTGTAACAAAATTTAACCTTGCTAACAAGACGAAATTAGTTACTTCTAGGTAAATGGATTTGGAAATATAAATAATGAAAAAAGTAATGTTAATAATCCTTGATGGATTCGGTATTAGAAACAATGAAGATTTTAATGCTGTAGCTCACGCAGATAAGCCTAATTTAACTAATTACATGCAAAATTTTGCTTTTGGAACCATAAATGCATCTGAAGAATTTGTTGGGCTTCCGAAGGGGCAATTTGGCAATTCTGAAGTAGGACATTTGAATTTAGGGGCGGGTAGAATTGTACGTCAAGATATTACCAAAATTGATTATGAGATTGAAACTGGAGAGTTTATTAAAAATCAGGCCCTAAATGAAGCTTGTCTCAAGTCTGGTGGTAATTTGCATATTATGGGTCTTTTATCTGATGGGGGAGTGCATTCACACCAAAACCATATCTATGCCTTAATCGAACTGGCACACAAGTTTTCCAATATTAAGCAAATTTATTTACATGCATTTTTGGATGGACGCGATACTCCACCGCAAAGTTCAAAAAGATACATTGAGCAATTGGAAAATTTTTTGACTAAATTCCCTAAAGCAAAAATAGCCACTATTTGTGGCAGATACTATGCAATGGATCGAGATAAGCGCTATGAAAGAATAGAATTGGCTTATAATGCAATTGCAAATGGTAACGGTGAAAAGCATTTTGCTACACCGAAAATTGCAGTTGAAGATTCATACCAGCAAAAAATATACGATGAATTTGTTAAGCCTGCCGTATTTAACGGTTATAGTGGCCTAAAGGATAATGATAGCATAATTTTCGCGAATTTTCGTTCGGATCGAGCCATCCAGCTAACGGATGCTTTTATTGGTAATGAATTTATTGCCTTCAAACGTGCAGATTTTAAGCTTGCTGCATATCTGACTATGACCCGCTATAGCGATAAGTTCACATGTTTAGTCGCATATCCGCCAGTTAAAATTTATAATACTTTGGGCGAATTTGTTAGCAAATTAGGGTTAAAACAATTACGCATTGCCGAGACTGAAAAATACCCGCATGTTACATATTTCTTCAACGGTGGTGAGCAGGAACCGTTTTTGAATGAAACTAGAATATTGATTAACTCACCAAAAGATGTTGCAACATATGACTTAAAACCAGAGATGAGTCTTCCCGAAGTTGCCAAAAACTTAAAAGAGGCAATAAAAAGTAATCAATATGATTTAATAATAACCAATTTTGCCAATGGCGATATGGTAGGCCATTCCGGCAATTATGAAGCAAGCGTAAAAGCGGTAGAAGCACTTGATAAATATGTCGGTGAGGTGGTTGAAGCTATGCAATTAGCCGGTGGGGAAGTATTGATTGTAGCAGATCATGGTAATTGTGAAGAGATGTTTGACTATAAGAGCCAGCAGCCGCATACCCAGCATACAACAAATTTAGTGCCATGTATCTATATTGGAAGAGAGGCAGCTATTCGTGCTAATGGAGGAGCCTTACAAGATGTGGCCCCGACTTTACTCTATATGATGGGTATCCCTAAGCCTTCTGAAATGACTGGGGAAAGTTTAATTACTCTTAGCTAGGGTTTCAAATGAGAAAAGTGTTGTTGATAACAGTATTAAGTGGCTTATTTTGTAATAGTTTTGTATATGCAGTTGATCCTGATGAAGTACATAGTAACCTTAATGACTTAAGTAGCCAAATTAAACAGCTTAATCAGGATTTAAATAATAAAGAGCAGCAAAAGCAGAAGATTGACGCTGCATTAAAAGACTCGCAAGGGGCTATTGTAAAGTCAGAGCAGCTTTTACGTAAGCTCAGAGCTCAGCGAAATCTGGATCAACAAGAATTGAATGATCTCATGGTAAAGATCCCTGAATTGACAGCCCTTACAAATACTACAAAAGAAAATGTCAGTCTCACGATTACCAAAATTTATCAACAGATACGCCAAACGCAAAACGCGGATAACAGTGTATTTGCCGGTAATTCAAATTTGGACCAGGAACGTAAACGGATTTACCTGACAGAAATATTAAAGCTAGAACAGCAAAAATATAATAAGTTAGACCAAGAGCTGTCTACGTTACAGGATTTGAATTCAAAACTACAAAGAGAAATCATGCGCTTAGATGCAGAGCTTGGCGAGACAACAGAGAACCATCAAAAACTAATTCAAGTAAAACAGCAAAACTTGCAGCAAGCTAGCAATGTACAAAAGCAGATTCTTAAAGAAAGGCATCAGCTAACTAACTTAAAACAGCGGCAGGCCCAGCTTAATAAACTATTACAACAATTAGCCTTAGCTGAGAAACGGCAAAAGGCTTTAGCTGCCAAAAAAGCAGCTGAAGCCCAAGCTAAAGCTAAAGTGAAAACCAATTCTGATAACCGTTTATCTACAAACCAGACTAACTCTAAACCAAGTCCTACTGTAGATAATAGTTATGAGGATAACTCTCCATTTTTATCCCGTAAGCTTGCCCGCCCGGTTGAAGGAAAAATATCAGTAGGCTTTGGCCAAATGCGTGATAGCGTTCGCAATAATGGGGTACTGTTAAGCGTTAATGACAATACGCCAGTCTATGCTATTTCAAATGGATCAGTATTATTTAGTGGTGAATTACCTGGTTTTGGACAAATCATTGTTATTGATCATGGGGATAACTATACTTCGGTATATAGTGGTATTTTATCTAAAGTAGCTAAAGGAGCCTATATTTCTGCTGGCAGTCAAATTGCGACTTCCGGCAATAACTCCAATCAACCGATGGGTGGAGTCTATTTTGAGCTGCGCCATTTAGGCAAGCCGGTTAATCCAACCAAATTATTCAATTAATTTTTACTGTTAGTAACCGATGAAGCTTTTATTCTATTTTATGCGGTTACTTTGTCTTTTAAGTACTTTATACCTGCCTTTATTCGGTTTTGCCATTAACAATAACGCAGCTTTCAGCGAATCAGGAGTATCTGGCGATAATCTTTGTAGTAAGATGGCAAAACCGATAACTCTCGTTAATAAAACCCTTCGGGTTCCAGTTGCAAGCCGCCAACTATTAATAGTGAAGGTTATACACAATTACTCCGGTTACCTATTTGGCTGTCAGAAAGCCAGCAATCAGTGGCAAAATGCTTTCCCACATCCGATACCTGTTGTGATAGGCAAAAATGGAATAGCAATTTACGGTACTAAGAAAGAGGGAGACCAGAAAACTCCTAGCGGTCTTTACCGCTTAGGAACAGCTTTCGGGGCTAAGCCTAGGGCTTTGCAGTTTGATTACCGCATTCTTAGTAGTCAAGACAAATTTATTGATGATCCTCTTAGTCCTGAATATAATAGTTGGGTTAATGGACCCACTACTGCAAAGAGTTATGAAGAATTGCAAAAGCTTTATAAGCTAGCTATCGTAATTAACTATAACATGGACCCAGTCATTCCGGGTAATGGGAGTGCGATTTTCCTACATACTTGGGTTTCACCCTTAACTCCGACGGCTGGTTGCATAGCTCTTAGTGAAGAAAATTTATTAATCATTCTAAATTGGCTAAATCGCCGCTATCAGCCTGCAATACTTATCTTAGACTAGTATCTCTTATCCGATTCCCTGTTCTAACATATTGAAACATTATCGAATATAAAAAATTTCTTATAATCTAAATTTAAATAATAAGTATTTATACGGATTAGAATAACGTTCTTAGGTTGCTAGAATCTGATCTTGTTGAGTTTAAAAATTATAACAAGTTTTTGATTTGGTTGTAGTTTATATCTAAAGTGTTACCAAGCACTGCATTAAGTGTAAATTTAACAAAAGCTAAAAATCTTTTTATTTCGTAAAATGATTTTTCCAAACTAGCGTTAGATTTAGTAAATTAATTGCAGTTGCTTAACTTTAACTTAATTACTTATTGTTTTATTTCGGGGAAACGTCTTTATTATGAAAAGATATATTGTCTTTATTTCTGCGCTATTTCTGGTGTTAGTCGGTTCAAATGTATATTCGCAAATACTGTCTGAAGGAAGAATTAACTTTACTAATTACAGCTCTTGTGATACAACTACTTGCCTCATTCAGGTTGATTTGCGACGCAATAATAATACTATAATTGGGATAAAACCCAGTCTGACACTGTTATCTGCAAATGCCCAAGTTATTTACGATAACTGCGATAAGAGAAACTGCCGGGTGTTACTGAAGGCTCGAAATATTGATCAGCAGTTTAAATTTGCTGTAAATACAAGTAGTGGGAATGAAGTAGTTATGGATGATTTTTCTGATTCTGACTATTAAAATTTATCGGCAAAAAAGGTTCTTTTAGGTTAGGATTATGTATTAAGAATTTGTTTAATAATTTTTGAGCCTAGCATTAAAAATCTCAAACAAGTTCTTGTATTTATTTACACTGTTGATAAGGCCATACTATAAATAACTTATCAGCAAGTCAAAATTTATATTCTAATCAATGAAGGAATAGAAGATGCGTAAAGAAACTGATTCTATGGGAGAGATCCTTGTTGCTGATGACAAATACTGGGGCGCTCAAACTGAGCGCTCCAAATTAAACTTTCCAATTGGGGTAGAGCGGTTCAGGTTTACAAGGCCTATAATCCGCGCTCTTGGTATCCTAAAAAAAGCGGCAGCATTGGCTAACCGAGACTTGGCGGAACTTCCAGCTGATTTGGCAGAATTAATAATATCTGCGGCTGACGAAGTCATTAGTGGTAAATTAGATGAGCATTTCCCGCTAGTAGTCTTTCAAACTGGTTCAGGAACTCAATCTAATATGAATGTCAATGAGGTTATTGCTAACCGAGCAATTGAAATTGCAGGCGGTATTAAAGGCAGCAAATCACCGGTACACCCCAATGACCATGTAAATCGAGGTCAGTCTTCAAATGATACTTTCCCTACCGCGATGTACATTGCAACTGCAGAAGAATTAACCCATAAACTGATTCCTGCATTAACTACCCTGCGTGATACCTTAGCTAGTAAGGCTATGCGCTTTAAGGATATCGTAAAGGTTGGCAGGACCCACTTACAGGATGCTACACCAATAACTTTAGGCCAGGAGATTGGATCATGGGTTGCCGGAATTGACTATGCAGTAACTAATCTTAAGCATAGTTTATTTGGTGTATTGGAATTAGCTATTGGAGGTACTGCTGTAGGTACCGGATTAAATGCTCATCCACAATTTGGCGAAGTAACGGCAAAATATATTAGCCAAGAGACGAAGCTAGAATTTATCTCTGCACCTAATAAATTTTTTGCATTATCTGCGCATGATGGATTGGTAAATGTTTCAGCAGCTTTAAGGACTTTAGCAGGCAGTTTAATGAAATTGGCTAATGATGTTCGCTGGCTTGCAAGCGGCCCACGGTGCGGGATCGGGGAAATAACCATCCCGGAGAATGAGCCAGGATCTTCAATTATGCCAGGTAAAGTTAACCCTACTCAATGTGAAGCAATGACAATGGTTTGCGTTCAAGTGTTTGGCAATGATGCGGCAGTGGCTTTTGCAGGTAGTCAAGGCAATTTTCAATTAAATGTCTATAAACCTGTGATGGTCCATAACGTTTTGGAGAGTATACAATTACTTGCGGATAGTTGCCTTGCCTTCAATGAGCATTGCGCAATTGGTATTGAACCTAACTTGGCAACAATCCAGGCAAATTTGGCAAAAAATCTAATGTTGGTAACGGCCTTAAATCGCCATATTGGTTATGATAAAGCGGCCTTGATTGCTAAAACCGCCCATAAAGACGGTATTAGCTTACGCGAAGCTGCGATTAAACTTGGTTTAGTTAGTGGCGATGAATATGCTAGGTGGGTTGACCCGCTCCAAATGACGCACCCTAATTAATAGTGTGGCCGTCTTTCTGATTCTTAAGTTACAATACGCAAGTGTTATAATGGTTAAATCGTAAATTTATTAAGAATTGGAATTTAAGGTGCTTGAGATATTCTATACTTTTCTACGTCTAGGTGCAATTAGCTTTGGCGGCCCGATTGCTATGGTAGCGTTAATTGAGCGAGAAATTTGCCATAATAAGCGCTGGCTAAGCTTGGAGCAATTTGCTGAGATATTTTCTGTATGCAAATTATTGCCTGGTCCTTTGGCCATTCAGGTAGCAGTCTGTTGCGGTTTCCAACGTAAAGGACGGCTTGGTGGCTTGACTGCTGGAGTGGCGTTTATGTTGCCAGCTTTAGCATTAATTACGCTTCTAAGCTTTTTGTATGTCCATAACTTAAATACTAATTCAAAGCAGCTATTAGGCTTATTTGAGTTTATGCAAGATGCCACCTTGGCAATTATCCTAATCACCATTTGGGACTTAGGAAAATCATATATAAAGAATTTTGCAACTTTAATTATTGCCTTGGTGTGTATTGGAATAATCTATGTCAAGCCTAGCTATGAGCCATTGGTAATCCTTTTATTTGGTTTTGCCGGGGTATTTTGTTATAAATTTGCCGGTAAAGATCTCTATCAATTTCCGGCTTTGCTTGTGGCCTCAATGCCAAAAGTTGCTTTGCCTCTATTAAAATCTGAAGTATTATATAATAGGTTATTCGAACTTTTTTGGATGTGTATCAAGGCAGGTGAGTTCTCTTTTGGAACAGGATTGGCTATAATCCCGCTATTGCAGGCTGATCTGGTTAGTAGTGCCCACTGGTTAACCAATAAGCAATTTATAGATGGTGTTACCCTTGGTCAAATTACTCCTGGTCCCACCACGATCAGTATTGTTTTCTTCGGGTTTTTAAGCGCTGGCGTACCTGGCTTCCTTGTCTCTTTGTTCGGGTTTTATATTCCCCCATTATTCAACGCTTTAGTTATAATTCCATTGTTTTGGAAGAAACTAACAGCTTCGCCATATCTTAAAATATTTACGATGTGGGCTTTTCCTGCAGTAATTGGCGGGATTATCAGCGCTACAATCAAATTGGGTATGGGATCGATTAAGGGATACTTAGATATATTTTTAATTATTTTGGCTTTATTCTTGATCCGTAAAAAAGTATTGCCTGTCTGGCTGATAATACCTTTATACGGTGTAGGTGGATTAATTTTGAATATAATCCACCTCTAAGAGCTTTTAATTAAGTAATTGATGTTACGCCCTCTCACAAGTTCTGGTAAAAATAATAGGATTTATTAGACAGGTTAATTGATTTATACGAACTATGGAGCTTATTAGATTTTGTTTACGAAGGCAGCTTTATTTGTTGATTTGTTTGAGTGAAGCGAGTTTATCAACAAATAGCAAACGAGTATTACAAAATCTTATATGCGAAAGATTTGAGTTATAAATCAAATAACCTGTTTAGTAAATCAGATAACACTTAGTTAAAGTTAAGAACTTGAAAGAAATTAATATATTGTGGCTTATTCAGGTTATTAACTATACTTTGGCAGTTACTAAAACCGCTGTCGGTAACTTGGCATTTGAATATACTATTATCATAGCTAGCAACCATATAGGCGAAACAGCTATTAAATTTGATATCCCATACCCTATTTGACCAACCAATTCCAGCAATTTGCCCATAGGTTTGTGGGTTTGATAAGCTACCATCGGTTGGGTTAAGGCTTAATTTGGCTAATGCACTTGGACTGGTGACATATGCATTACCTTGGAAGAAACTGATTTCTTCTTGGCCTCTTACGTCATCTCCTCCAGTAACCTGGCAGTTTGTTAGGCTGCCATCATCTGGGCTAATGCTGCAATAAGTAATACCTGCAGCAAAACCGCCACTTAGATAAGCTTTTTGGTTATTAAAAGTAATGGTATATAACACGGTATTTAGGTTGGCAACGGTGGTTTTACAATTTGCCAAGCTTCCATCTGCTGGGTTAACGCTACACAAGCTAACATTATTTGTATCGACTACGTATGCTTTGTTATTATAAAACTTAATATCCATGATGTTACTACCGTCAGGAATTCCAGGTAAATCTACCTTATGGCAATCATAAAAACTTCCCCGGCCAATATCTAAATTACATAATTGTAAGGTACCAATTGCTTGCCATTGATTAATATTTTGATTGGTAATAATATAACCGTGACCTTTATAGACCGATATATTTTTACTGTCAAAGTTAACTAATTGATTACAATTAGCTAGGCTACCATCATTATAAACACTGCAATACATTGTGCTTTCCCCGCTAATATACGCATATTCGCCAGTAATTGGGGCTGGTGGGGTTGGTTGGCTGCGTGTGTAATATTCAATTTGATCGCTCGTTGCAGTTAATAATTGTTGCTGTACTTGGGTTGTTGCTGTCATGCTAAAACTAAAATTACCGGACTCTTGACTGGTTGGTTCAAATTTTAGGACAATAGTACAGCTTTGACTTGGGCTTAAAGATTTTAATGAGCATTTTGAAGAGTTTTCATCAATATAACAGTTTGAGCGCGTATAATCAACTTGAATATCTTTAGGCAAACTTGCTTGGTTCAGGAATTGAAAACTGCCAATGCTTTCGCTGCTATTATTGGTTAATTTGTAGCCAACTAAACCAAAACTGCTTATTGGTACATTTTTCATGCTGATATCGGCATATTGAGGATCTGGTGTAAGAGCCAAGCTCGAAACATCAGCAGCGGACTTTGTAGCTGAAAATGAAGAATTTGAGCTAATAGTGTTAGCTGCAACACCAGTACTAGTAGAATTGTTTCCGACACATGAAATCAGGCTGACTGCTATGGCAGCAAGGCTAGTTAAGCGAGTAACTTGCACAAAAAGTTTAAAATTCATTTATTTTCTCTATAATACTAATTCAAAATAGGGAGTTATTTTAGTTGATTTATCATTGTGGATAACAGTGTAAGGACGCAAGAAAAACTTGCATTGAATATTATTTTAAATAAGAAATTAAAAAATAATCATATAGATCAATAAACTTAAAGGGGTATGAAATGAGCATTTTACAGAACCTTAACTATTGGATATACCAACAACATATCCAAATCTACGTTTTTTACAGCATGTGGGGAAAGATGTCATTATAATCTAATACACTAGAAATTTAGAATATAACAATATGCTTTTATCCAACACAAAATGATCATAATCCATATATGGTGTCACTGTGTTAAATTAAATTTGTAGATATGCTTCTTTAAGCGCTTTTTGGACAATTGATGAGCTAAAGCCGCGAGTAAGCAGGAATCTGGCATATTTAGCCGTCATTTGTTTATCAGTAGGAGGTAGCGGGAACTTTCTAAGTAGTTGCTGGCATGCAAGAGATAATTCATCTATTTCTGCCTCATCAAAAATTTTATTGATAAGTTCACTGTTGTTGACTTTGCTTTTAAGTAAATATTTGACTTTCAAGCTTCCATATTTTTTGCTTTTACTATAAATGAAGTTTTCAATAAACCGCTCTTCATTGAGAAATTTTTTGGCAACCATCTCATCAAGGACGTCTTTAATTGCAGCTAAGTCGTCACTATACTTCTGAAGCTTATTATATAGTTCTTGATATGAGTAATCACGCCTGGACAAAAAATCAAGTGCTTTTGCTTTTAGGTTAAGAGGTTTACTATTCATGCTTAGCTAACTAAAAATGGCGTAGTTAAATACGCCATTATATTATGCAAACTCGATCTCATCACTATTATCGGTTTCGCGTTCCTGAACTGGGACATCGGAAACTGCGAGCCCTGATAAACTCCGAATTTTAGCTTCGATTTCACTGGCTATTGCCGGGTTTTCTTTTAAAAATTCACGTGCATTTTCTTTGCCTTGACCGATTTTTTGGCCATTATAGCTATACCAGGCGCCAGATTTTTCAACAATTTCATTTTCAACGCCAAGGTCAATAGTTTCACCTGTTCGTGAAATACCTTCGCCGTACATGATGTCAAAATCAGTTTGTTTAAATGGCGGTGCCACTTTATTTTTTACTACTTTAACCCTGGTTTCACTACCGATCACATCTTCGCCTTTTTTGATATTACCAGTTCGGCGAATATCTAAGCGGACTGAAGCATAGAATTTGAGGGCGTTACCACCAGTAGTGGTTTCAGGCGAACCAAACATTACTCCAATTTTCATACGGATTTGATTAATGAAAATCACTAAAGTGTTAGTGCGTTTGATATTACCTGTCAGTTTACGTAATGCTTGTGACATTAACCTAGCCTGTAGACCCATATGGCTGTCACCCATATCACCTTCAAGCTCGGCTTTAGGAGTTAACGCTGCTACTGAGTCAACTACGATCACGTCAACCCCGCCGCTACGCACCAGCATATCAGCTATCTCTAACGCCTGTTCTCCAGTATCAGGTTGGGAAATCAGCATTTCTTCTACTTTAACGCCTAATTTGCGGGCATACACTGGATCTAGTGCATTTTCAGCATCAATGTAGGCGCAAGTTCCTCCTAGTTTTTGCATTTCGGCAACTACGGATAAGCATAATGTGGTTTTACCCGATGATTCAGGTCCATAGATTTCAACTATACGCCCACGCGGCAACCCACCGACGCCAAGCGCCAAATCCAGGCCCAATGAACCGGTAGATACCACTTGAATATCATTTTCTACTTGTTTATCATCCATACGCATAATTGAGCCTTTGCCAAATTGCTTTTCAATTTGTGCTAGGGCAATCTGGAGTGCCTTGGCTTTGTCGTTTTCGGCCATGCTATTTATCCTTTTTAATTAAATTGTTTATTACTATTTGGTCTTATTTCCGATATTTTACATTCCAAGCAGCAGAATTAAGTAATTTACTAAAAATAAGTTTTCTGCTTAAAACTTCATTTGTGTCAAAATTTAAAATTTGAAACCATTAGCCGTTGGACTTACTAATTCTTCAACGAAAGTTTCAAAAATTTTGGTTTCCCGATACTCATTTTCACGGATTTTTTCAATTACAATTGCATGCATGATCGGTGCATAACCGATTATTCCAACCAAGCGGCCACCGACTTTTAATTGTTCTTTTAGGTGATTATTTATTTCAGGTAAGCTGCCACCAACAAGTATCTTGTCAAATGGGGCTTTTGCTGCTAAGCCATTAATACCATCTCCTTCAATAAGGCTGATATTTTTAATTCCTGCCTTAGTAAGATTTTCTAAAGCAAAATTTTTATTTTGGTCATTAATCTCTATGCTGTAAACAAAATCAGCCAATTTAGCTAATAAAGCTGTAACATAACCACTCCCTGTCCCGATTTCCAGTACTTTGTCTTTTTTGGAAAGTTGGAGCTCTTGTAGTAGTCTGGCTTCTACTCTTGGAAACAGCATTTTTTGTTCGCCAGGTAAGGGAAGTTCTATATCTGAAAGGGCTAAATTACGATATTCCTCTAAAACGAAATTCTCACGTTTAATTTGACCAATTAGGTCGAGAATATCTTCATCAAATACATTCCATGGGCGAATTTGCTGTTCTACCATATTAAAGCGAGCTTGTTCAAAGTTCATGGTAATCCTTTCCTATTTGATTTTTTGTTCTTTTTTGGATTTATCTACTAAGGCTTGCACTACTTGCATTAACTGTGCAGGCTGCGCTGGTTTAGTCATATATTTATTAGCAACTATAAAAGTGGGGGTACCCATAATATTATAGTTTTGAGTATATTGTGCATATTCTTTTGGTTTAGAGCTGACAGAGAAAGAATTGTAGGTTGACATAAATTTAGTTGGATCGACAATATTTTTATTTGCATTAAGGAAGCTACTTAATTGCGCTGGGTCTTCTAAATTTTGCCGTTCATTCATTACGGCATTAAATACCTTTTGATTAAAATTAGTGCCTAAGTTAAGTGCTTGTGCAGTAGCATTAAGTTTAGCAAAACCGGTGAAATTATTATTCCAAACTACCTGAATACGGTTAAAATCTACATTCTTAGTATTAGCTAGCCACTGGTCCAAAGTAGGTTCCAACAATGAGCAGTGAATGCAGGCATAAGAAAAGAATTCAGTAACGTTCACTTTACCTTTTACCGTCGGCAGGGGCGTAGCCGGTGCCGTGATGACAGTATAATCCTTTCCTTCTTGTATCGTTATAGCATTGGCAATGCCTGAAAAAAGGCTTGTTGCCACTAAGCAAAAAATAAGCTTTTTCATTATTCAGTTTTCCCTATTAATTTAAAGTAATTATTGTTGCATTAATATCTTGTTGTTTAAGTTGATCTACCATACTTTGCGCTTGGTTAATATCGCTATATGGCCCCATTAGAACTTTATTTATGATTTTACCATTTTCTTGTTGCGATTTGATTTTTGTGGCATAGCCCAATAGAGCCATTTTAGCCTTCATGTTATTGGCAAGATCCTCTTTGGCAAATGCGCCAACTTGGATCAAATAACCGGTAGTGGCAACTTTTGCTTCTGAGGCAGCCGGTTTTGGTGTTATATCTTTTTTGCCTTGTAACACATCATAAAAGTCATAAGACGGTGTTGAAGCGGCTGGCTTGTCATTTGCCGCTTGGTTAGGGCTATTATTATTGTTGTTCGTTGCTGTAACTTGTTGCATTTTGGTTCCTGGCGCTAAAATAAGCGGTCCGGAGCTATTTGATTGGCTGCTTTGATTATTTGAACTAGTAATTCCTTTATCTACAAAAGGATTAGGTGCTTTGTTTAAGTAATATGCCGTTCCACCAGCAATGATTATACCTAATAATAAACCAATAAAAAACTTCATCTTGTACTTTTACCCCAAATGGTTAGATTTATATTGACTCGCAAGAGCAATGTGTTTAGTTTCAATAGAATGTTCATTAGCTAAGTCGGCGATTGTCCGTGAAAGTTTTATAATTCGGTAATAACTGCGCGCTGACAAACCATTTTTTTCTACTATTTGCTGAAGCAGCTTTTCTGCACCATGGTTCATGGTGCAGTAATCGTTGATCTCTTCACCCAGCAGGGCATAGTTTAATTTACCTTGTCGTTTATATTGAATTTCACGGGCAGCATTTACCCGGTTTGCGATAGTTTCCGAGCATTCGCCTGGCTCAATATCTTTTAATTCATGCGGTTTTAATATAGGAACTTCCACAACCATATCTATTCTATCGAGTAATGGCCCCGAGATTTTAGCACGATAGCGATTTATTTGCTCAACTGAGCAATTACAACTTTTTATTGGATGCGCTAAATTTCCGCATGGGCATGGGTTCATCGCAGCAATTAATTGGAAGTCCGCATGGTATTCGATTTTATAATTTGCGCGGGCAATGCTTATTTTTTTTGTTTCAAGAGGTTCCCTTAGGACTTCTAAAACGTTACGGTCAAATTCTGGCAGCTCATCCAGAAATAGGACACCATTGTGGGCTAAGCTAATTTCACCAGGTTTCGGTATTGTTCCACCACCAACTAAGGCAGCCTTGGTCGTATTATGGTGGGGGGAACGAAATGGAGGATGAAGCCAGTTTTCAAGTTTAAAACCAGTATTGGTTAATGAATGGATGGAAGCGCTAACTATCGCTTCTTGGTTATTTAGTTTAGGTAAAATCGATGTAATTCGCGATGCTAGCATTGTTTTGCCCGAGCCTGGATTACCTATCATTAATAATGAATGCCTGCCTGCCGCGGCAATTTCTAAAGCCTTTTTACTAGTTACTTGTCCCTTAACCTGTGCCAAATCATTAAAAGAGAAAGAATGTTCATTAATCGGATCAATTTTAGGCTTTGCCGGGAATAGTTGCTCAACTTGTAGCAAGTGGTTAATTACCGAAACAAGGGAGGGGGCTGCTAGTGGGGTTAGCTCCTCAATTAAAGCGGCTTCATTGGCACTTTTAGTCGGTAATATGAAGGTTCTTGAAGTTTTGCTTGCCCCGAATGCTATTGCCAATGCTCCTTTGATAGGGCGCAATTCGCCATCGAGGGCTAACTCACCGGCAAATTCAAAATTTTCAGTAGCAACAACCGGTTTGACTAAGTTTGCTGCAATTAAAATGCCAAGGGCAATTGGGAGGTCATAGCGTGCCGAATCTTTAGGTAAGTCGGCTGGCGCTAAATTTACGGTTATCCTTCGCGCTGGAAACTCAAAACCTGAATTTTGGATTGCTGAGCGTACGCGGTCGCGGCTTTCTTTTACCTCCGTATCAGCAAGGCCTACAATTGAAAAGCTAGGCAAGCCATTTGCAACATGAACTTCTACAATAACCTGAGGCGCGTCCATGCCAATTAAGGCTCGGGAATATAGCTTGGCAATATTCATGATTTAGGCAGAGAATCCTGTTCTAATTTCTTTATTATCTGTTCTAGTTCCTCTAGCTTATTTCGCGTATTTAGGAGAACTTTTTGCTGAATATCAAATTCTTCGCGTGTAACTAGGTCGAGTTTTTCAAAGCTAGCATGCAAGATTGCTTTTAAATTACCTTCTAAATCATGTAATGGACTGTTTTTAAATAATTCTCCAAGCTGCTTAGTTACTTGATCGATAAATTGCTGTTTTAACATTTGGTCCTACTTATAAAAAACTGGCTTGTAGCCTTATATTCAAGTTTATTGCTGATAGTCATGGTATTAATTGATAATTATTTTGTCATGGGAAATGTTAGTTAGGTTTCCATGAGTTTTAGTGTATTGTGACAGTTAACTACATTATTTTATACGATTTAAAGTATGTGTGTAAATACTAAGTATTTTGTAATCTATTTATATCTTAGCTAAAGCTTGGGGTTGTTGGCTTTTAACCTTCGCGCAATACGGCTTTTGATGGCTTAAAAAATTACGCTACTAGCTCTGAGCTTCATTTACTCGGAGTAGTTCACATTAAATGATCAAGTTAAACTAAATAGCTATGCTGCCTTAAATTAGTAAAATGGCAACAAATTATATTTTTGCAACAGTTATTCACCCTAATTGATAAATGCTTAAATTGCTAGGAAAATAAGCTATTATACTAATTAATATATATAAAATAATTTCAAATAATTGTTAAGATGATCATATCCTTATTATTTTTGTGGTTGTAAATTGGGGTAGAATCAATATAAAATCACGGGTTGGAAAGCTAAACAATCGTAGTCAAAATATTAATAATAACAAATTAGCTATTCATTTTTCTATTTTTGATAATCTTTAAATTTTAAGGAAAAACTATGAAGAAAATCTTAGGCGGCTTACTAAGCGTCGTTTCAATTGCTGCTTTTGCTGCTCCTGCTGATAATGCTGTTTATGTTTCTGGTGCTGTTGGTGCTACATCAACTTATAGCTCATCTACTGGTGCAGGTACTGGTCAAAGCATTTCTCAAGCTGGTGGTTATAATTTAAGCGGTAACTTTGGTGTGAACTTAAATAGCAATTTAGCTGTTGAGGCTGGTTATACTAATACTTGGAATTCAGGCGGTCAACAATGGGGTATTACTGATTTAGCAGTACGTGGTACTGTACCTCTTGGTGAAGTTTTTGATTTATATGGCCGTCTAGGTGTTGCTGGTTACGATAACAACCCAGCTGGTTCCATGTCAGTTAATACTTTAGGTGTATTATATGGTATGGGTGCTGAATGGAATCTGTCTAAGAAATGGGCACTTACTGCTGAATACTGGGGTGTTACAGGTAGCCAAGTATTATCTTCTGGTAATGTTCAAGGTGGAGTTAAGTTTAGCTTCTAAGCTTTACGCTACAATAAAAAAGTCACCATTAATATTGGTGACTTTTTTATTGAAATGAATACCATTCTGTTACATGCCTGGACTAATTTCGCGGGCGCTATTAAGCGCTGCAATAGCTAAATAGCGTAGATGAATAATATAATGATTTTCGATAGCTGTAAATCTAATTAATGCTAACTTAGCTAAGCTGGCTGAAATAAAGATTAATAAATTTGCTTTTTCTTCATTGTTGGCTGATACTATATTAAATCTAGTATATATTTCTCTTTTAAATTTCTCACTTAACACTAACTTCTGATTATGAGAATAATAATCTTTGACATTATAATTCTCAGGCATATTCGTCAATTCAGCAAATTTCTTGGATAACTCCTGATCTAAATAATCGACAAAATTAATCGGCAGATAATTTGAAAATGGCGTGCATCTGCTATTTAAGTCGGGGGAACCTAAAAGCGCGTCAACTAAGTGGTTAATAAATTCGCGGGCAAGGCCAAGAAGGCTTAATAGCTTAGTATAGTCTCTATTTTTATGGTAACGGGTATATTGTCTATAAAGTAACGAGAAATTTAATAAGCTTAATTCTGGTAAGGTAACTGAACCTTCTATCGTTGTAGGCGTTTTCATTTCAGGGAGTAGCAGCTGCTTGTAAATTTTACAACTGGCAAACAATAGATTTTCTTTAATGGAATCAAAAGAAACTGTTTGTGGATGACTATGCTCTGAATCTTCTTTTGCAAATAAGAATTGGTTTAGTTCTGCAAAATTAAAGGTGATTGCCTCACGAAGGATTTTGGGTTGGCAGGTGCTTCCAAAGTTAAATTGATTTTTGATCTTTTCAATCCAATTTCTTTTTACTGGCCTCGATAAAAATATTAGTTGAGTCATTGGATTAAAGTTATTGGTTTGACCATCAAAAAAATGTCTAACAGCTTCTAATGATGCTATTTCATAATTCAAGCGATAGGCCTTATCGCTAATTTCCTCATTTTTTAAAGTCGAGCTTATACAAATCAATTGATTAAATAAGAAATGATTAGTCAATAAGAGATTACCATAATTCGAAGGGTTACTTTCTTTATAGTTTTCAAGGTACTGAAAAACAGAGTTTAAAAAGTTTGGCCTAATGCAAGAAGGAACAACTACTTGTTTGGAATTTTGCTCGAGCCAATTGGGTATTAATTTTTCGAATAACAGAGTTTCTAGGATTTTACTTTGCAAGTAGCATTCATTACTAAGGATAATTTCTAAAAATATCGAGGTAAGCCAGCCGTGGAATCTTTTATTTATAATGCCTAGTTGGCTTACAACCTGTTCCAGCATAGCCGTTTTTAATTGTTGATCCTCAATTTTATTTATTTCGGTCAGGATATTATTTGGCGCATCGGGACGATAGTCAATAAATAGAGCCTTGAAGGCCGGGTTTAGATAAAGGTCTTTAGAACTAAGAGTCTGAAAGTTATTCATAAATTTAATTTTAAAATCACGGATGCTATTAAGCCTTTTCTCATTATATAATTTTAAAATCTGCCATTGTTTGAAGTTGCCTTTTATGCTCCATGGTTCAGTTATACAGTTTATGCTAGGCAGCAGCTCTTCTATAATTTCTAACGGAGCTCTTGCTTTCAGATGCTCTAAGCTGGTTAAGAGATGACTTTTTACCTCCTCACTTAGCGAGCCTTTAGTATATTCAAAATCTTTTTTACATAAAATAACTAGAGTTAGCAATGACTTAATGTTATTTTCAGTTAAATCCGATTGTTTCATTTTAGTAGCTAGACGGTCAAACAGCTGATTTTGTTCAGGTCCATAAAATAATTTAAGTAACACCAGGTGTTGCTGATTTAGCTGTACTTGAACTTTTTGTGCTTTTCTACCAGTGTACTTCATAAAAAAATTGCCATTTCTTGCCTGCCAGAGAATATCTATTTGGGCTTTTTTATCTGTAATCTGAGCAAATATTTGGTAAATAAGATTAATTTCACTTAAATTATTGGCAAAATTATCATTTTTACGGTATTCCGAGGTTAACATTGAAACTATCTTTTGCTGTTGCTGAGTTGATAATGCCCTAAAGGCTTCCTGCTTCTGATTAGCCATATTCGTATTGGCATCGGCTGTGGCTGATAGCGGGGCATTGGCTACAAATAATGATTTTAGTGTCTTTAATAATATTTGGCGTTTAGCAGCCGAACTAAATAATTTTTTTCCATCTTGTGAATTATAGATTTCATAAATTTTGTCAATTAGCTCTAGCCGCTCATTGTCAGATAATTGCTGGCAGGCAAGTTTATCTAAATTCGGTAATTCTGCAAACCTATCTGTCGTAAATAATTCAATAAACATCTTGAGAGAGGAATTCGCATACATTACTTCAGGGGTATCTTGTATAAAATAGCCTTCTGCTTTATTATCTAACCAAAGTGTAAGATATTTATTTATATCCTGCTTGGCATCTAAGAAATCTATTTCATCAGGTGGGAATATATTATTTATCCATTTCCAGAAATTATTGATTAACTGCTTGTCGAGCGTATTTTTATCAAGGTTATTACAAGTTAGATAAACTTTTAGAAGTAGTAAAGCACTACCTCGCGTTATCGTTTTATGCGCACATATGAATATCGACTCATTCCTTAATAACTCTAAAGCGTTTGCTTTAAATTTTTTTATTAATGGCTCATCTGTGACAATAACATTATTATCTAAACCAAGTATTATTGATAAAATTTCTTTTATCGTTTTATTATCAGAAGTAGAGGGAGTTTGTCCGCTGCTTTTTAATATTGTTAGGGTTTGTGATACACAAGCAAGGAACAGCTGGTTTTTATCAGTTTCAGAATTTCTAATTTCTTTTTGCGGATATAATACTACTCTTTGCGGGGAAGTTATTCTTGACATATTGCTTTCGTCCTGCCCGATATACTTGGTTTAGGGGGAAATAGCCATTATGGCCATGATAACTAAATACAGGACACTTTTGCATCTGATACTACGTGCAACAGCAATAGTAAATCGAATATAAAAGACATGTACTTTTACAATAATATCTATTAAAGCGTCCGGTATTAAGTATTGATAATCTAAGAGTAGAGAAATTATCCCAACTTTTGTTGTTTATTGAGAATGAATAAGAATAAGATATTTTGTAAGGTTAGTTTAATTTAAGAATAAAATTACAATGTTGTAATATTCTGGTAAATTTAAGATATTAGGTATGGCTGGAATTAAAATTATCCCTGCCCGAGTTTTCGGTAACTTTTTGTAAAAATATACTGGTAAATAAAAAAGCTACGAAATTTCGTAGCTTTTTTATTAAATGTGCGCCAGACATGGCGCACATCTAGGCGGTGTAAGTCCGCTGTTAGCCCCGTCGATGGGAATAACGAGCCTATGCAAGGGTGTCTATCGTGAGGTAGAATCTGAAGGAAGCAAATGGCGTAG
>JACCDN010328775.1_pt1 | contig 110242 bp, 93 predicted proteins | sample 7441691 | NCBI WGS metagenome assembly JACCDN01 (sample SAMN15323439, study PRJNA562643) | freshwater metagenome | isolation source: river surface water | place: USA:Blue River Watershed | collected 2017-08-16 | reverse complement strand
ATGTTGACTAACTTCAACACAGTTCGTAAGAGCGTTAAGAAAATGCAAAGCATCGAGAAGATGTTGAGCGACGGAAGTGCTGAAAGCTTAACTAAAAAAGAGCGTTTAACACTAGGTCGTGATAAAGATAAAATGGAAAAAGTATTAGGTGGTATCGCTCAATTGGGTCGATTACCAGCTGCTTTATTCTTAGTAGACATTGGTCATGAGCACATTGCTTTGGCAGAAGCTAAGCGTTTAGGCATCCAAACATTTGGTATGGTGGATACAAACTGTGATCCAAATAAAGTAGATTTTTCTATTCCTGCAAATGACGATGCTACAAAATCAATTGCTATCATCACGAACTACATCACTGCTGCAATCGCAGAAGGTTTAGCTGAGCGTCAAGCTTCTAAAGATGATGAAGAAACAACTGAAGAAGGTGCAAATGAATTAGAAGCAAAGGCTAAGAGAATGGAAGCTGAAGCAAACGCAGAAGGCGGTAGAGCTAAGCGTGGTGCGGGTGCTGCTCCATCTGCTCCAGGTGCTCCTAAGCGTCGCACGACTACTGGCACTCGTGGTCCAGTAAGAAAATAATATATGATCCCAATTGGGTTATTGGTATCCTATGGGTACTAATGACCCAATTGTATTTAATTGGATAGGCTTATATTAATCAACTATTAATTAGACAATTTTAAAAATAATTTTATGAGCGCAATAACAGCTGCAGAAATTAATAAATTACGTCAAGCTACAGGTGCAGGTATGATGGATTGTAGAAAAGCATTGACAGAAATAAATGGAGATTTTGAAGGTGTAATTGATTGGTTACGTAAGCAAGGTCAAAAAGTTGCTGCAAAGCGTAGCGACAGAGAAGCAAAAGAAGGTGTAATCATTGCACAAACTTCTGCTGATAAAAAAGTAGGTTTCGTAGTATGTATTTCTTGTGAAACAGATTTCGTTTCTAAGAATGCTGAATTCGTTGCTTTTGCACAGTCTATTGCAGATGCTGCAGTGGCGAATAATGTGAAGACTGCTGAAGAATTAAACAATGTATCTATCAACGGAACAACTGTTGCAGATATGATTAATGATAAATTGGCTGCCATCGGTGAAAAAATTGCTGTAGCTAAATTTGAAAGAGTTGAAGCGCCATTTGTTGCCTCTTATATCCATGGTGCATACAGAATGGGTGTATTGGTAGGGTTGTCTGCTGAAGCTGCTGAATTAGGTAAAGATGTTGCCATGCAAATTGCAGCAATGAATCCAGTTGCGGTAGATCCAGAATCAGTTCCTGCTGAAACTGTAGCACGTGAAAGAGCAATCATCATAGATACGATGAAAGAAGATCCAAAGATGGCAGGTAAGCCAGAAGAGATGATTGCAAAAATTGCAGAAGGCAAGATTGCAGCATTCTTTAAAGAGAATACTTTATTAGCACAATCATTTGTAAAGGATGGCTCAAAGACAGTCGCTGAACATATCAAGTCCGTAGGTGCTGATATGAAAGTAACTGAATTTAAGCGTGTAGCTTTAGGGTAAGAATAAAAAAAGGTAAAGAATTTATTTTTTATTCTTTAAGTCCAATGATTTTTTCAAAGCCCCCCATAAACGGGGGCTTTGAGGTTTAAATAGAGCAAATTTCAGGGAGGTCATCGACCTCCCTTTTTCTTTTCAATCCTTCTTCAAAATTTGTATCTTGCAAGTATAAATCTCAACAACTATGGAGCCAAAATATAAACGTGTCTTGTTAAAGTTATCTGGGGAAGCCTTATTGGGAAATGAAAGAAATGGCGATCCATTTAATCCAAAAATTATTGAACAATACGCGAATGAAATCAAGCAGTTGGTGGATTTAGGTATTGAAGTAGCGATTGTGATTGGTGGAGGAAATATTTACAGAGGGATGAACGAGGCAGATAGTGGTATTGAGAGAGCACATGGAGACTATATGGGTATGTTGGCAACAGTCATCAACGCTATGGCGATACAAGCCATGTTAGAAAAAATAGGGGTTTATACAAGATTGCAATCAGCAATTAATATGGAGCAAGTGGCAGAGCCTTATATCAGAAGAAAGGCGTTAAGGCATTTAGAAAAAGGACGGGTGGTTATTTTTGGTGCTGGTACGGGCAATCCATACTTCACTACAGATACAGCAGGTTCATTAAGGGCCATTGAGATGAAGGCAGATGTGATCTTAAAAGGTACGAGGGTCGATGGGGTGTACGATGCAGATCCTGAAAAAAATCCAAATGCAAAAAAATTCGAGACCATCAGCTTCCAAGAATGTATCACAAAGAATTTAAAAGTGATGGATATGACGGCTTTCACCTTGTGTATGGAGAATAAATTACCCATTATTGTATTTGACATGAATAAGGCGGGTAATTTAATGAAAATAGTACAGGGAGCGTCAGTAGGTACATTAGTAAAATAGTCATCTAATTACACTCGATTCGCCGCTGATGTAAAAAAAACCAATAAATCGTAGTTTTTAGCGCAGCTGGTATAAATTTATAGTATGCAAAAAAATAGTTTCATCGCCTTATTATTGGTGCTAGCTTTTTCACAAGAAAAATTAGTTGCCCAAAATAATTTAAGTTTAAAAGAGGCAGTCACGATAGCGATTCAAAATAGTTACGATATTAAATTGGTTGAAAATAATGCGTCTATTGCCAAGAACAATAACAACTATGGCGTAGCGGGAGGATTGCCAACAGTCACTGCGAATGCAAACAACAATAATACACTTACAACCATTCATCAAACTTTCCCAGATCCTTCTAGAAACACGACACGAAGTGGTGTAGATGGAACGACTTTAAATGGAGGCTTAACGGCAACCATGATACTATTCAATGGTTATAGAGTAGCTGCAACAAAAGACCGTTTAGAAAGTATTGAAAAACAAACCACCGCGGCCTTGCAAACACAAATGTTGAATACGAGTTCAACGGTGATGCAACAGTATTATAATGTGGTTAGACAAACTGCATTTTTAAAAACAATTGAAAAGTCAATCGAAGCTTCAGAGGAGCGTGTGGCAATTGTAAAAACACGACAAGCAGTGGGTGTAGCCAATCAAGCAGATTTATTACAATCTAGTTTAGATTTAAATGCTTTAATACAAGCAAAGCAAAATCAGTTGGTGGTGTTGGAGCAAGTGAAGGCAGATTTATACAATAGTATGGTGGTGCCTGCGAATTCAAATTATATATTTACAGACAGTATACAGGTAGATCAAAAGCTTAATTTGTCAGATGTAGAATCAAAAATGAAAGCACATCCATTATTACAATCTGCCCAACAATTGATCAACGTAAATCAATTTTTAGAAAAAGAAACGAAGGCATTAACTTATCCAACTTTAAGAGCTAACGGCGGCTACAACTACAATAGCAATAAGTCTACAGCAGGCTTTATCTTATTGAACGAAAGTTATGGTCCATTTTTAGGCTTGAATTTAAGTATTCCAATTTATGCTGGAAGCGCCAATAAGCGTGCCTATAAAAATGCACAAATCAATACAGTAAGTGCTAAGATCCAATACGACAATACAGCGCAGGATTTAGAAACGGAATTATTCAAGACCTATCAAAATTATCAAAATAGTTTAAAGCAAACACCAATCGAAGTACAGAACTATGAAATGTCAGAAGCTTTATTGGCATTGGTGATGGAGAAATTTAAATTAGGACAAGCAACGATAGTTGACGTAAAACAAGCGCAACAAAGTTTTGAAACTGCAGGATTTAGATTAACGAGTTTAAAGTTCAGTGCAAAAATTGCAGAGATAGAATTAAAACGTTTATCGAATCAATTGAGTTTTTAAACTACTTCCAACCGTCACCATCAAGGATATTACCTATCCCGCCTAAAATACTGCCTTCCTCTTTGCGCTTATAGGTTCCATAAGCCAGGATACGACCAGCTAAACGACTGATAGGTAAGGTTTGAATCCAAACTTTACCTGGCCCGGTAAGCGTTGCAAAGAATAATCCTTCACCACCAAATAAAGTATTTTTAATACCACCTACAAATTGAATATCATAATTCACATTGGAAGTAAAGCCAACAATACAACCTGTGTCTACTTTTAATAATTCGCCAGGCTGTAAATCTCTTTCAATCACATGTCCACAAGCGTGTAAAAAAGCCATCCCATCCCCTTCTAATTTTTCCATAATAAATCCTTCACCACCAAATAAGCCTGTGCCTAATTTTCGTTGAAATTCAATACCTATGTTTACACCTTTAGCGGCGCATAAGAAAGCGTCTTTTTGACAAATCACTTTACCACCTAAGTTGGGTAAGAACATTGGGATTATTTTACCAGGATAAGGAGAAGCAAAACTTACCTTTTTCTTGTTGCCATAAATATTAGTATAAGCAGTCATGAATAAACTCTCTCCCACTAAAGCGCGTTTACCTGCTTGAAATAATTTATTTAAGAGGCTACTATTTTGTTGAGAGCCATCACCAAAGATGGTCTCCATTTGAATGCCATCTTCCATCATCATAAAAGCACCAGGTTCCGCAATAGCTGTTTCTTGAGGGTCAAGTTCAATAGATACATATTGCATTTCTTCTCCAAAAATTTGATAATCTATTTCGTGTACGGACATAACTTTTATTTTTATTATTACAAAGCTACTTTATCTCTATAAAAAAACCCCTCGAAATTTTCGAGGGGTTACAATTTAATTTAAGAATCCAAGTTTCAATGATGCGTGGTTAAAACCAAGAGCCATTGAATGTCGTATCGCCATTCGCATTATTTTTAGTCATTCTTCTTTTTACTTGTTTATTATGAATCCATGTAGTTACAAACATCAATGGAATAAAAACAAAAGTTAAAGGAGGAATGCCTAACATGCTTATCCATTTACCACCAAATTGGCGACGCATTGGACGACGTAATCTTTCTGCAATTAAATACATTGCAGGAACAATAAATAAAGTCATAAAGAAGGCGAAGGCCAATCCAAAAATTATGGTCCAGCTCAAAGGTTTCCAAAAGGCAACGTTATCACCGCCAAAGAAAATATGTGGATTTAATTCACTGAATAAAGTCACAAAATTGATATTGAAACCAACTGCAATAGGAATGAATCCAAGAATCGCAGCCAAGGCGGTTAACAATACAGGAATAATTCTTGTTTTACCTGCTTGAATAACGGCTTCTCTAGTTTTGTAACCACGGCTTCTCAATTCATCCGCGAATTCAATAACCAAGATACCGTTTTTCACTACGATACCTGCTAATCCAACAATACCAAGACCCGTCATGATGCCAGATACTTTCATACCCGTTAATGCAAAACCTAATAATACACCAATGATACTAAATAGGATCTCTGTTAAAATAATTACGGACTTAGAGATAGAGTTGAATTGTAAAACCAAAGTGAATAAAATCAACATCAATGCAATGATCAATGCTTTACCTAAGAAAGCAACTGTTTCTAATTGTTGTTCATTCTCACCTGTTTGTTTTACAGTCACGCCATCAGCAATACCTTTGTAGTTTTCAATATATTGCGCTATCACGGCGTTCACTGCAGTAGGGTTATAACCTTCATTCATCAATACATTAGAGCGTAATTGAATTTGTCTTTTTTGGTTCTTTCTTTTCACGCTTCCTAAAGTGCTAGTAGGCTCTACTTTTACCAAAGAACTGATAGGTATATTTTTAACCATACCACCAGCTGCCATGTCACGGAAAGATAAACGCATGTTTAATAAATCTACTAAATTTTTACGTTGCATCTCTTCATTACGTAATTGAATTTTATACTCGTCTTTGCCATCTTTTATTTTAGACACTTCTCTACCAAATAAAGCAGTACGAATTTGCATGCCTACTTGAGCAGAAGAGACACCTTCACTAAGTGCACGATCTCTATCAATGGTTAATGTCAATTCAGGATTTTGTAAATCCACATCCATTTTTAATTCTTCGATACCAGGAATTTGCGCAGCATCTAAATAGTTTTTTAAACCAACAGCAGTTTTAATTAATTTATCAAAGTCATCTCCTTGAATTTCAATATTTACAGGTGGTTCTGTTGGCGGACCACTTGACTCTTGTGTTACAGTGATTTCGGCACCAGGAATACCTTTCATTTCCTTACGTACTGCTTCTAAATAAGGCCTTGTAGAAACACCATGACGCTTTTCAAACTCAACAAAGTTCACTTGAATACGACCTAATTCAGACCTGGTACTTCTATCACCCGTCATGGGGTCACCAGCGCCCACTGCGATATTGGAAATGATAGATTCCACCACTGGATTTTTTTTGCCCTTATCAGTGCCCAATATTTTATTCACTCTCGCTTCTAATACTTTTGTAATAGAATCAGTATGTTTTACTTCTGTACCAACTGGTAATTTAAGGTAAACATAAACTTGATTTGGATCAGCCTGAGGGAAAAACTCAATACCTGTTCTACCTGTGCCTACACTAATACCAAATACAATAAAAGAGAAAATTAATAAGCCAAAAGTGGCAAATAATAATTTAACGGGCCTCCATCCTGTTAAAGATCTTCTCAATACACGTTCATACAGGTTCATCATGTTAGGTAAGGTCGTCTCTTGGAAATGTTTAATTGCTGACGCAATAAAATACCTGTTAGCAACAACCAATAGCATAAAGAAAATTAATAAGTTACCCAAGAAGGTAGCACCCATTAAATCTAATACTAAACCAAAACCAATAGGAATCCAAAACGTCTTTTTCTTGAAGATTGCTGATTTTGGTTCTGTGCTATCATGCTCCTCGTGGTTCATAAAGTCAACAGCAAATACTGGATTCATGATAAATGCCACTACTAATGATGCTGCTAATGTAAAGATCAACATGGCAGGTAAGTAAACCATGAATTTTCCAATGATACCTGGCCAGAACAATAATGGGAAAAATGGCGCCAAAGTGGTCACAGTACCCGCTAACACAGGAATAAATACTTCACCAGCAGCCATTTTAGCCGAAGTGGTAGCTGTTAACTTGCCTTTACCTTGAACAAATATTCTGTGGGTGTTTTCTATAACTACAATGGCATCATCTACAATAATACCTAATCCAAACAATAAGGCAAATAACACCATAAAGTTTAAAGTGATATTACTTCCAATTAATAAATTACCTGCTGGTAAAAATACAAAGGCAACAAACATGCTTAGAGGCACAGATAATGCCACAAAGAAAGCGTTGGTTACACCCATGAAGAACATTAATACAATTAATACTAATATAAATCCGATGACTATAGAGTTCACCAATTCAGTAAAGGAAGACCTAGTTTTAATACTTTGATCACCAGTGATCACGGTAGACAAGTCTTTAGGCAAACTTGTTAATTTAGCTTCATCTACAATTTTCTTAACAGCATCAGAAGTTTCAATTAGGTTTTCACCACTACGCTTAATGATGTTTAAAGTCAATACGTTTTTTCCATCTAAACGTGCATAGCTGTCGTTTTTCTTTACTGTATCAACAATTGTAGCAACATCTTTTAAATAGATTGGTGCACCACTTGTGTTACGAACAATGATATTTGCAATATCATTGGCATTTTTAAGTTGTCCTTTTAATTGAAGGTTACGTTGCATAGTGCCTACTTCTAAAAGACCACCTGACATATCAAGGTTTTCTCTTTGAATGGCATAAGTGATATCGTCAAATGTGATACCAGAGCTTTGCATTCTAAAATTGTCTACATTAATCTGAAACTCACGCTCTGGGGCACCAACAAGATCTACACGATTCACTTGCGTGATATTTTCTAATTTATCTTTTAAGTCGTCTGCATATTTTTTTAATTGAACAGAACTATAATTACCACTAATGTTTACATACATAATGGGCTGCTCACTAAAGTTTACTTCAATTACACGAGGCTCTTGAGTTAAGTCGTTGGGTAACTCCCCTTTTGCTTTATCAACCGCATCTTTTACTTTCTGTAAAGCAATATCTGGCTTAACGCTTGTATTGAATTCTACTGTGATTGCGGAGAAGTCTTGTTGAGAAACAGAAGTGAATTTATTGATCTTTACGCCAGTGATGCCTTTGATTTGTTTTTCTAAAGGACGCGTCACCAAGTTTTCTATGTCCTTGGGAGAGTTACCTACATAGATTGTTTGCACATACATGGTAGGAATCACAATTTCAGGAAATTGTTCTTTAGGTAAAGTCAAGAATTGATAGATTCCCCCAAGACTGATAAACAACATCAATAAATAGATAGATGTTTTGTTGGTGATACTCCAAGAAGTGGGTTTAAATTCTTTAAACTTTTCTTTGATATTATTGAGTGTCGACATAATGATCGATTGAGCTTTTATAAATTATTGAATATTTGTGGTGATCAGTTGACCATCGTAGATAGACTGATAACCTTCTGTAATCAAGATCTCTCCAGCGGTTAATCCACTAAGAACTTCTACGTTGTTTCCGTAGAATTCACCAGTCGTAACCATTTTTTTGCGGGCAAGCATTTTGCCAGCTTCAACTACAGCTACATATACAAATTTTCCTTTTTCGTCGTTTTGTAATAAGTTCACTGGGATGCTGATTGCATCTTTCTTTTCGTAATCTTTGATCTTAACTTGTGCTAATAAGTTTGGTCTAAAGTTTTTGTCAATAGGCAACTTAGATTCAATAAAGAAGCTTCTGCTCAATGGATCAATCACATTACCCAATACATTCACTTTATTGTTGATGGTTTTTTGAATATCAGGGAAAGTTAATGTTAACTCAGTGCCTACTTTTACTTTACCAGCATAGTTTTCTGGAACTTGTGCGGTTAATTTAAGTTTGGTGGTATTCACAATTTTAATTTGACCAGGACCCATAAATAATTCGCCAACTTTTACATTTACTTCTTCTGCAACACCATCTACATCACTATAGATGCTAGTAAAAGCTAATTGATCTTTAACAATGCCTAATTGTTCATAGGCTGCTTTTAATTGACTAGCCAATGCATCCGCGTTGGTTTTGGCACTCATCAATTGAATTTCACTACCAATGTTTTGATCCCAAAGGTTCTTTTGTTTTTCGTATACAGATTTAGCTAAAGCAGCTTGAGATTTTAAAGTCTCGATGTTTTGGGCAGCAGCAGCAGCACTTTGCTTGATCAAAGTATTGTCCAATTGTAATAATAATTGACCTTTTCTAACATTATCCCCTCTTTTAACATAGATTGCTCTCACTTGACCACCACCTGCACGAGGGGTGATAAAAGAAACACTCTCCGATTCCACCTTGCCTTGTAACTCAATAAAGTGTGTAAACATTTCTGATTGTAGTGTATCTATTGCCACTAAAATTGCTTTAGCTGCAGAGCTGCCACCTGCTTTTTCCAAATCTTTTTCTAATGCTACAATTTGAGCATTCAGGTCAAGTGCTTGTTTTTTTAAGTTAGCTAATGTCTTTTGTTTGCCTTCAACTGTATTGTCTCCTCCGCCGCAAGCAGTTGCGAATACAAGTAAGCTTAAGGTAAAAAATGTTGCTATTGATTTCATTGTATCTATTTTAAATGATTGTTGTATTGATTAATATATTTTGAAGGTTATAATTTGCCACTTGCTTTTAATAAATCTACTTTAGCGATTAAAGCAGCATATAAAGCGTTCATAAAATTATTTTGGGCAGCCACTAAGTCCGCCTGCGCTGCAGATATTTCGGTATTAGAACCTGTACCTGCTTCGAATTTCTTTTTTGTTTGACCATAAACATTTTCTGCTAATTGCATGTTTTTTTTCTGAAACTCTACAGTAGCAACAGAGGACATATAATTTAGTTTTGCTTGGCTTAGTTCATTGTCAATATTGTTTTTCATCGCAGACAATTGGTTTTCCACTTGCTGTAATTCAATTTTTGCTTTTTTGATTTTTGATACGGTAGATAAACCATTAAATATGGGTAGATTGATATTTAAACCAATTAAAGAAGTTTTAAACCAATTGCCATTATTATTATCAAAGAAATCAAATTTAGTTCGCTGAGCGTTTTTAGTATAAGCACCATTAATACTAATGGTTGGTAAGTAACTTAACTGATAGCGCTTAACATTATACTCGCTCAGTTTTTTCACGGTAGTTAAGTATTGAAAATCTTTACGAACATTATATTGAAAGTTATTTTCAAAAAGTACATCTGTGCTTAAGCTGGATTCATTAACCACATCAGTTAATACTAGGCTATCTTTAATAGGCATGCCCAGTAACATTTTTAAACCCATAAAGCCAATTGTTACAGCATTATTTGCTTTTAGTTTTTCAGTTTGTAAGTTGTTCAATTGAACGTTTACTTTATCTACATCTAAACGCTCAGCAAAACCATTCTTATACATTATTGCAGCATCGTTTGCTAATTTTTGTAGTCGCTCAATGTTTGCGTCTAAAATATTTAGCTGTGTTTTGCTTGCAGCAAGCTGGTAGTAAATTTTGTAAATATTTGCTTTGATATTTTCTTCAGTTAAGGCAGCGTTTTTCTTTTTCCAATCCAAGGAAGTTGCTCTAGCTTGTAAGGCAATAAATACTTGACCATCAAATAACAATTGGTTAAAGTTGGCACCATAAGTAGAATTGTATTTTGTACCAAACTGAACTGGAATAAAAGTGCCAGGGGCGCCACCAAATATTTGACCAGGTAATAAAGAAGTTGGAATGGTTAAGAAATTCGTTCCACTAAGACTTGTATTCACAGTTGGTAATGCGGCAGCTGCGATTTCTCTATTGGTTTGAATTTGTGCGTCAATATCAAGTAAAGCATTTTTTACTTGAACATTATTTTTTTGTGCATAATTCACTGCATCGGCAAGTGAAAATGCATGAACAGTGGGTTGTACCTGAGCTTGTGCAGTATACGCAAGAAGTACTGTTATAATGACGATGATTTTTTTCATTGGTTTATTAAGATTGCTTGTTTAGTTATTTTTTGATTGCTTATATTGATTCATTAGTTCATAACCTTTGACAGTCATTAATCCATATACAAAATGTTCCATTAATTGTGTGTGTACTTCAATGGGATTAAAAAGAGAAACGGGAAATGCATGAAGGTTAAAAGGAATGAAAATCGTTTCCAATCTGAATCGTGATAAAATTTCCACTTCCAAATCGCTTCTGTAAAAACCCTGCTCAATACCCTTGATTAAATTTTGTTTAATGAGGGAAAGAAAAAATTCTTCTTTGTGTTTTTTAATAATGTCAAAAGCGGAAGGAAAATGTTTTTCTAATTCCATTAAGGTGCCTGGGTTCATTGTTTTAGCCATTTCTTTCATGGTTTCCATGACCAAAAACATTTCATGCACTGCATTGTCTGCTTTGGCTTCACAATGGTGACACATTTGCTGATGACTTTTAAGTTCATACCCAACCACCGCTTTCACCAAATCGTCTTTGTCCTTAAAATACTGGTAAATTGTTTTTTTGCTAATGCCCAATTGGGTAGCCAAATCGTCCATGGTGACCTGTCTTAGACCGGTTTGGAGCATCAGATCTCTAGCTTTTAATAATATTCTGTCTTGCATACCTTTTATTGAGGGCGCAAAACTATGGAAACTATTTTCGTTTTCAAAGTTTCCGGCGTTATATATTTAATAATTTATGATAAATGGCAAAATTGTGTGAAATTTGAAGCTAAATCAGTACAAAATGCCCAATTTAAGGCAGAAATTAAGGAGAAAACAGATTTTGGGATTTTTGGCCCAACTATTCTTTCAAGGGGTGGTGGTGTTGGCACCCATCGGTGTGACCGTTTGGGTAGTGGTAAGTTTATTTAACTGGGTAGACAATTTCTTACCCAACTTATTGAATGTATTGTTCCCAGTTCAGTTTGCCGAGGTAAACGGGCAGATACCAAAAGTTACGGGGCTTGGTTTTTTAGTGGCCATTACGTTGGTGTTAATAGTAGGATGGTTGTCCTCCTTATTTTTTGTAGAAAGATTGGTATCAATTTTTGATAAAGTCTTGGAAAAAACCCCAGGTGTAAAAATTATTTATTCTTCGGTAAAAGATTTCTTAGAAGCTTTTGCGGGAAATAAGAAAAAATTTGACGAACCTGTTTTGGTGAATGTAGATGCAACAGATGTTTGGAGGATAGGATTTATCACACAAAAAGATAGTGTACATTTTGGTTTAGCTGATTTTGTGACAGTCTATGTCCCACACTCTTATGCGATCTCTGGCATCACTTATATCGTTGCACCAACAAGAATAAAAAAATTACCAAAAAGTATTGCTGCTGCAGAAGCTATGAAGTACGTGGTTTCTGGGGGCGTGACGACGATGGATGAGAATGAATCGCATAGCGATTCGTGATGAGTGAAGAGAAAGAAGCGGTGCATCTTTCGATGAAAAAATTATTTTAAAAATAGCCAATGCAAGTACATAATTTCAATTCTGGTCCTGCTATCTTACCCAAAGAAGTGTTAGATCAAGCAGCCACCGCCGTACATAATTTTAACGGAACTGGCTTATCTATTTTAGAGATAGGACACAGAACAGAACATTTTGTAGCGGTGATAGAAGAGGCAAAACTAATTGTAAAAAGATTGATGGGCCTTGGCGATGAATATGAAGTATTGTTTTTACAAGGAGGTGCTACGATGCAATTTATGCAAGTGCCTATGAATTTATTAGACGAAAACGGATTGGCCGCAATCTGTGATAATGGGGTTTGGGGTCATAAAGCGGTGAAAGAGGCTCAATTATTTGGCCCTGTAAAAGTGGTATCAGATACGACAGCAGACAAACATACACATATTAATAAGGCCCTGGAACTACCAGCCAGCACTACTTATTTGCATATTACGACCAATAACACGGTAGAAGGCACGCAATGGCATCAATACCCAAAAGTATCTGTACCCTTGGTAGGCGATATGAGTTCGGATATATTTTGTAGACCTACTCCATTTCATCAATTCGATTTAATTTATGCAGGTGCACAAAAAAATATGGGTGCAGCAGGCGTTACTATGGTGGTGGTAAAGAAATCAATTTTAGGAAAAACGAATCGACAAATTCCAGCGATACTTGATTATGAGAAACATATGGATGCAGGCTCCTTGTTAAACACACCGCCGGTATTTTCGATCTATGTAAGTTTGTTGACATTGAGGTGGATAGAAAAAGAAGGTGGATTAGAAGAGATGGGAAAAAGAAATATAGCAAAAGCAAATTTATTATACGACACTATTGACAACGCTGAACATTTTTATTGTCCAATAGTAAAAGAAGACAGAAGTATTATGAATGCCGTTTTCTTTTTAAAAGATCAAACAAAAGAAGCAGCATTTTTAGCATTGTGTAAAGAAAAAGGAATGATTGGTGTAAAAGGATATCGAACGGTAGGAGGTATCAGGGTGAGTATGTATAATGCAATGCCTATGTCAAGTGTAGAAGCGTTCTGTGCTTTAATAAAATCTTTTTCATAAGAATACAAAAATTAAAAAAAAATTTAACGAATCAATTGTATTCAACTCGATTATATTCGACAAAATGAACGATATTTGCCTTCATGGCAAAAATTAGTCCCTTTGAAGCACTGCGTCCTCAGCCACAATTAGCGAAGCAAGTTGCAAGTAAACCTTACGATGTTTTAAATAGTGCAGAAGCAAAAGCTGAAGCTGTTGGAAATGCATATTCATTTTTACATATCACTAAGAGTGAAATTGATTTACCAGAGATGGTAGATGTGCATAGTCAACAAGTGTATGATATTGCATTAGAGAATTTAAATGCATTCATGCAAAGAGATGTGTTGTTTAAAGAATCAAAACCTTGTTATTATATTTATCAATTAATTATGGACGGACGCGCACAAACTGGATTGGTATGTGTGAGTAGCGTAGATGATTATGAAAATGGGATCATCAAAAAACACGAGTTCACTCGACCAGAGAAGGAACAAGATAGAATCAATCATATCAAAACTACAGGGGCACAAACAGGTAATGTTTTTTTAGCTTATCGCAACCAAGCAGCGATAGATACATTAATAGAAAAATGGAAGACTACTAAGAATGCAGTGTACGATTTTACTGCAGACGATGGCATACAGCATACTGTATGGGCAGTGAGCGATACCGATACGATTGCTCAAATAACGAATTTATTTGCTACAGAAGTGCCTTGTACTTATATCGCAGACGGACACCATCGAGCAGCTTCTGCAGCAAAAGTGCGTTTGGCATTAGGAGACAAGGCGACACCAGCAGCAAATTACTTCTTAACGACTTTGTTTCCTTCCAATCAATTGGCGATCATGGATTATAACAGGGTGGTGAAAGATTTAAACGGATATGAAGCAGAAGCTTTTTTATCAGCATTAGAACAAGATTTTGATATACAAAAAACTGATGCAGCTTATAAGCCAGATGCATTACATCGTTTTGGTTTATATATGAATCGTCAGTGGTATGCCTTAACCGCAAAACCGGGCACATATAATGATGCCGATCCAATTGGTGTTTTAGATGTGACGATATTATCCAACAATATCTTAGACAAATTATTGGGTATCAAAGACCAAAGAGTAGACAAAAGAATTGATTTTGTGGGTGGAATTAGAGGGATGGAAGCCTTAGAAACAAGAGTGGATAGTGGAGAAATGGCATTGGCGATAAGTTTGTATCCAGTGACTTTAGACCAGTTGTTTAATATTGCTGATGCGGGTGAAGTGATGCCACCAAAAAGTACCTGGTTTGAGCCAAAACTGAGAGATGGATTGTTAACCCATTTGATTTACGAGTCCAACAATTAGTGGTACAATTAAATTTTTAAAAAGATTTTAGTAAAAGTTAAAAACGCATATTTTCTATCTAAAACCAGTCGAAAGACTGGTTTTTTTTGTATTTTGTTATACAATTTGCTTGCTATGGAATCTAAAAGACTTTTTGATTGTATTGAATATCAGTTAAAACATTTTCCGCAAGAAGCGATGTTAGCTGGAAAGGAAAATGGAGGCTGGAGAAAGTACTCTACTGCTGAAGTTGCTTCAACTGTGAATGCATTGAGTGCAGGCTTGTTAAGCTTGGGTTTGTCTGGTAATGACTTTACGCCAGAGGGTTCAGATAAGATTGCAATCATTAGTAGTAATCGTCCAGAGTGGTTGATGGCAGATATGGCCACACAGCAAATTGGTGTTATATGGGTGCCAGTTTATCCAACTACCAATCCATTAGAGTTGACTTTTATTTTGAATGATGCATCTGTGAAATATATGTTCGCGAGCAATCAAGAATTATACAATAAGGTGATGTCGATCAAGGACAAAGTACCATGCTTAAAAGAGGTGTATACTTTTGATCCAATAGAAGGGGCAAAGCATTGGACAGAATTGTGTTTGAAAGATGCAGATTTATTGCAACAAGTAGAAGTGGTAAAGAAAACCATTCCAGTAGAACAGGTAGCCACATTCATTTACACTTCAGGAACAACAGGTACACCAAAGGGTGTGATGTTAACGCATCATAATATTTATTTTAATTTACAAATGGGAAAAAAAAGTTTTCCATTTCCAGATGCGCCAGATCAAAAAGTATTAAGTTTTTTACCACTGAATCATATTTTTGAAAAAGTGGCATCTTATATTTATTTGTATAGTGGCATGAGTATTTATTATGCCGAGTCAATGGATACGATTGGAGAGAACATAAAAGAAGTGGCTCCAGACGGATTCTCAACGGTACCAAGGTTATTAGAGAAAGTATTTGAAAAAATTATGCTCAAGGGAGAAGAACTAACTGGCATCAAGAAAAAATTATTTTTTTGGGCTGTTAAATTGGCGGAGCAATATGATAATTTAATTCCAGGTTCTGCATGGTATCAGCTACAATTAAAAATTGCAAATAAATTAATTTTTAGTAAGTGGAGAGAAGGCTTAGGAGGCAATGTAAAGTTTATTGTTACAGGAGGTGCTGCATGCCAAGTAAAATTATTACGCATTTTTAATGCGGCACAAATACCAGTTTATGAGGGATATGGCCCTACAGAGAATAGCCCAATAATAAGTGTAAATCAACAAAGACCAGGAGGTATGAAATTTGGCACTGCTGGTCCAGCGATAGAAGGCGTGCAAGTGAAGCTAGAGGAAGATGGAGAAATATGTGTGGCAGGTCCAAGCGTGATGAAAGGATATTATAAATTACCAGAACTAACTGCAGAGACGATCATAGATGGCTGGTTGCACACAGGAGATATTGGTGTGATAGAGGATGGTAAGTTTATTAAAATTACCGATCGTAAAAAAGAACTCTTTAAAACAAGTGGTGGAAAATATGTAGCACCACAACCTATTGAAAACAAAATGAAGGAAAGTCCATTCATTGAGCAAATTGTTTTAGTGGGTGACAATAAAAGATTTGTAAGTGCCTTGATTGTTCCAGGATTTTCTAAATTAAGAGATTGGGCAAAGCAACATGGTATAGAATATACAAGTAACGAGGACATCATTAAAAATTCAATGGTACTTGCTGTTTTTGATGCTATTGTAGCTGAATACAATCAGTTATTCAACCAAGTAGAACAAGTAAAGAAGTTTACTTTGTTACCGAGAGAATTCACCATCGACAAGGCCGAGATGACGCCTAAATTAAGTATTCGTCGTAAGCAGGTATTAGCGAATTTTGAAAAAGAAGTAGACGCGATGTATCAATAAGCCAATTAGCTTATAATCAACTCTTTGTGAAGTGAATGCAAATTAGGTCTAAAAATAGTTTGCTTTCATGAGAATTAATTCTATGTTTGTTCTAGCAAGTCAAGAACAAAATTCTTTTTTATTTGGAACCCTCCCCGGTTTGTGCTTTTAATTTTCTATCAAAAGCACACGCTTCCTTAAATAAATATTTTTGTTTTTAACAATCAATGCACTACTGTGTTGATTCATCTGTGTTTTTTCTCCCCCCGAAAAAAAGTATGGACGTTTAAATAATTATACATGAGCATAAAAAACATTCTCATGGTTACAATTGTACTATGTACAATTTTGCCAAAGAACCAAGTAAAAGCGCAAACTATTAGCGCTCCAACTCAAACGCCTACAAGTCTTTATGGATGGGGACTTGCAAGTGGGATATCTGTGAACAATTTTACTTATGAATCACCTCATACAGGTATCAATCTTGGGTATACTGCCAATGGATTTGTTGACAGAACAATTGGGAAAAATTTAAAATTGAGATTAACCGTAGGCTATACTCAAGCAGGGGGCACATTAACGACGTTTAAAGATGATACTCGTTATGGATTTGACCCGATGTTTACTTTTAAAAACACAAAAGAAAGTAGTTTTTTATTGTATAGTATTGATACTTGGTTATCGATGTTTTATGAAAAAAAGACAGCACAAAATTGGTCTTATTATGCAGGCATAGGCGGTGGTATGGCTAATAAAATGGGTGAATATGAAAAATACGAAAAAACAGGTGAATTTGTAACGGGTGTTTATGGCACTGTAGAGAATAAACAATTTACCAATCGATTTCAAAGAAGTTGGTTCAATAGCAATGTCACTGCAGGTGTTCAATTACCAACTAAGAAGTTTAATCTATTTGTGGAAGCAAGGTACATTTTGGGTATTACAAGTGTAAGACCAAATTATTCTTATATAGAATTTGATGGTGTAGAAAGTGAAATAAGAACCAATGCATTTCAATTAACCGTTGGTGCAAGAAATATGTTTGGTCCAAATTTTTTGAAATTAAAAAAGCAAACTAAATAACCATAAACTAGAATAAAAATCAAAAATCAAAAAAAAGTAATACTATGAAACAATTCAGATTCATACTACTTTGTGCTACTATCGGAGTAATGACAGCAGGTCTTACAGGTTGTACTAAAAGTGTATATGACGAAAAACAAGCATTAGAAGCGCAGCAAGGTTTGTTGCAGTTCAAATATGCAGAAGAAACCAAGTTGGAATTATTAAGACAATCTGGTGCAACTGCTTTACAACAGTTAATCGGACAGTTTGCTCTGAAAGCTATTACAACTAAAGATAGTTTAGACAATGTAAATGCAATTTCGGGCCTAAGAAAGAGAGATATTAGTATTAGAGTTGTAGATATTGCAACTGGAAAACCAGTTGGTGGTGCAACTGTATCTATTCCTACAGTAGCTGGAACTATATTAACAGCTACTTCTGATTCTGCAACTGGTTATGCTTATTTTCCTGCTGAAAAAAATGGAAATGTACCAATCCCAGCATCAGTTATAGTTTCCAAAACAGGATATGCTTCAGGTTCGGTTTATCGTAATGTCTATGGTGATTTGAATAAATTTGTGAACACATCAAATGCCTATTATCCTCAATTTGCGGAACTTCTCCAGTTAGCAAATCTTGGTACTACTGAGGTCTCAATATGGAGTCAAGCCAAAACACCAAATACAATTAGTGGTAAAGTTTATATAGAGAATGATTTAACCAATACAGCTGCTGAAGTTGCTGCAAAGGCTCTTGTAAGCGTATATACTGTATTTAGTAACCAAAGATTTGAGTGGTCAGCCTTAACAGATGCAGACGGTAATTATTCAATAAGTGTTCCAGATATGTCAACTAATATTTATTTCAATTATTCAGCCTTAGAGTCTAATGCAAAATTATATGTGAATGGAACGGTGCCTGGCTTAAACACTACTCCGTCATTGTTAAATGTACCTGCAACATATTATTTAGGTCAAAATTCTACATTTGATGGCGTGTCACCTAATGGTCTTGTTGAAAATGGAGGTACAAATAATTACCAAATACCTGCTTCTGTTGCCAGATACCATGCAATGACAGCAACTGCAGATAGCCTTGGAAACAAGTTTTATGCTAATAGTATTACATTTTCAAATACAGGTGCTTTAACTTCTGCAAGTATAAACCCAAATTCGCCAAATTATTATTATGAAAACACAACAACACCTAAGGCTGGTGTTGCTAGTAGATATGTAGTAGCTAAAGCACTTGTAGATACTGCTGTTTTCTATGATGTGTTAGCTAACTCTGATAAGTATTGGAAAACACTACCTGTTTTGGAAATCAACTATACGAAGCAGTTATTATCTGGATTTACTGATAAAGCATCTGTTACTGTATCAACTATCACGCAAAAAACTGCGGGAACTGTAAATAATGTAGAAGGTGCTGTTTATTTAGGTGCAACATTAAATAATCGTATTTACACAACAAGCACAGTTAATTCTTCTGTTTATAATGATTATTCTGACGTGAGTAAATCTCTTTATTTTGACTTTATATATGCAATTAACTTGAATGGCGGTAAAAAAGTCGTTAAAGATTTAAGTTTTGGTGCAGGAAAGTTGAGTAAGATTGTAAGATAAGATTCTTTCCTCCATATTAATAAGCCTCTTCAAGTAATTGAAGGGGCTTTTTTTAATACCTACAATAGCTTTAGTTTGCTAAAAATTTTGCTCTTATAATGCTTTGTACTTCTTTGCCTTGTATGCGGCTCTCTAACCAAGAAATAATATCTAGGTACATGAAGGCGCGGCTTTCTAATTTGTTTTGTTCTAGCGGACGCAATGTTTTTACTAAAGCTTCAAATGCTGATTTCAAATCTTCTTTATTCATACCTGCAACACCACTGCGGCCGTATTTTTGAATAGACTGTCTTAAGAAATTAAACAAGACTTCCTCTACCGTGCTTAAGTTATCCATCTTACCCATAAAGCGGTAAACCGATTTAGATAAATAGTTCACCACTTCCATATTGCCCAATTCAAAATGCGCAATTAAATGTAGTAAGCGCGCGTAACATTGTAAGTCGTCACGAAGGTTTAATTTCCAGTTGATTATTTTATTTAAATAGTCTATGGCTTTAGCAGGAGCCCCTGCACCAAAATATAAACAAGCAATTTTATAATAAAAAACCAACACGCGGTGGCTATCAATAAAAGGCTCAATTTCTTTCAATTGCTCCTCCATTTTTGGTATCATCTCAAGGCCTTCGCTAAAACTACCTTCTAAAAAGTGCTGATTGATTTTAGCAATATAGATATAGACAAAACATTGAATTTGGTTGTTCTTGTTGTTCAACACAATTGGTTCTTCACTAAATTTTTCAAGGACAGCAATCGTTTCTTTTAGTTTTTGAATATTACGTAAATCAAAATGTGCACTAATTAAATTGTGTAAGGCTTTAATATATTGAGCTGCCTCAATGGTTTTCATATTCTCATTGGCGTCATATAAGTCTACCCATTTTTGACTATACCTATAATGCAATAAAAAATCTTGATTGATAAAGCCATACCAACACTTGCATTGGTAACGATACATTTTTTCATAAAATCCAGTAGAGGCTTTAATTTCTTCTAGTACTGGATCTTTCATCATGGCATCTAGTTCCGCACGGTCTTCGTCATTGCGTGCATGACCATGTTGGATATACCAACCATATAATTGTAAAGAAAGGTTAGAGGCTTTAGCAATAATATTTAAACGAGCATTCACTTCTTCAATTTCTTCACTCAATTGTTTTGCACGGTCCTGCATGCTACGAGTAATATGCAAGGACTCGATTTTCTTTTCCAAGAACAATACTTGCAACAAATAAGTCACTTGATTATTTTGTTTGGTAAGGATTTTTATTTTATCAAGTAAACGTAGGCTCTGCAAATAGAGGCCTTTGTTGTATAAAATTTTAGCATGGTCCAATTGCTCGTGAATTTGCAAGTCGATATTTTCGTGTTGCTTTAAAATGCGGAGGCTGGCTAAAATCTGATCATATAAATGGGCCTTCAGGTTGGAGAGCTGTTGTTTTTGGATAGACTCATTTTTGCGGAGTAGTTCCTCCTCGTCGTATTCCTTCATTTTATCCAGGGCATCAAAAAGCTGGATGATCTTTAAATCAGTAGACGCAGAATTACGGGTAACGTACAATTTGAAATTGCGTTTTTCGGCCCTTTCAAGGGATTTTAACAAAATAAATAGCGCATCCGTACTCAGGTTGGGCATCGTAACTGAATTTGACTCAAAATATTGAAAATCAATGAATTATCCAAATATAGGATAGCTTACACAGTGTAAAATAGGCATAAAAATGATCCAAAACACAGGGCCTTAATCGATAAATTTGAGCAATAAACGGGCATCTAGCCCGTTTCGTATCTATAATATATTATAAATCAATGAGATGAGTGAAAAAGTCTACATATTCGACACAACCCTAAGAGACGGGGAACAGGTTCCAGGTTGTAAATTAAACACCAAGGAGAAATTAGCCCTAGCCTTAAAGTTAGAGGAGCTTGGGGTAGATATTTTAGAAGCTGGATTCCCGGTATCTAGTCCAGGGGATTTTGACTCTGTAAACCAAATAGCGAAAGCCTTAAAAAATACGGTGGTATGTGGTTTAACTAGGGCAGTACAAAAAGACATTGAAGTAGCAGCTGAGGCGTTGAAGCCGGCAGCACGTTCAAGAATTCATACGGGTATTGGCACTTCTGATTTGCATATCAAATATAAATTCAACAGTACAAGAGAAGCGATCATAGAACGCGCAGTGGAAGCAGTGAAGATGGCAAGAAAATATACAGACGATGTAGAGTTTTATGCAGAAGATGCAGGAAGAACAGATAATGAATATTTAGCTAGGGTTATAGAAGCGGTTGTGAAAGCAGGTGCCACAACTTTAAATATACCAGATACCACAGGCTACTGTTTGCCACATCAGTATCAAGAGAAGATGGCTTATTTATGGAACAATGTCCCCAATATTGGTCAAGCAGTTTTATCCTGTCATTGTCATAACGATTTAGGTTTGGCCACAGCGAATTCCATTGCAGGTGTGCTAGGTGGTGCAAGACAAATTGAATGTACTATCAATGGCTTAGGAGAGCGCGCAGGGAATACAGCATTAGAAGAAGTAGTGATGATTTTAAATCAACACAAAGACTTAGGGTACTATACAAGTATCAATCCAAAATTATTAAATCCAATTAGCCGAGAAGTATCCGATGTAATGCGAATGGGTGTGCAACCTAATAAAGCAATTGTTGGCGCAAATGCCTTCTCACATTCATCGGGGATACACCAAGATGGATTCTTGAAAGAAGCACAAACATATGAAATCATCAATCCGGCAGAAGTAGGTGCGGAAGATAGTAAGATTGTGTTGACAGCAAGAAGCGGAAGATCTGCACTAGCACATCGTTTACACAAACTAGGATTTGAATATACCAGAAATGATATTGATGAGTTGTATGCCATGTTTGTGGAAGTGGCAGATAAAAAGAAAGAAGTATTAGAGGCAGATTTACAAGCAATGGCAGCTGCCTTCAATAAATAAAAAAAGAACAATGGGAAATACATTATTTGGAAAAATTTGGGATAAACATGTGGTCAAGCAAATAGAGGATGGCCCATCGGTATTATATATCGATAAACATTTTATTCACGAAGTAACAAGTCCGCAAGCATTTAGTGGGATAGAAAAAAGAGGGGCAAAATTATTTCGTCCAAATCAGATTGTGGCTACAGCAGATCATAATGTGCCAACGATCAATCAACACTTACCAATAGCAGATCAGTTATCTCGTTTTCAGGTGGACACGTTGATCGATAATTGTAAAAAACATGGTGTGACTTTATATGGATTGGGACATGAGTACCAAGGAATCGTGCATGTGATAGGGCCTGAATTAGGCATCACGCAACCAGGTATGACCATTGTATGTGGAGATAGTCATACCTCTACACATGGTGCATTTGGATCAGTGGCATTTGGTATTGGGACGAGTGAAGTAGAGATGGTATTTGCATCGCAATGTATTATGCAGACTAAGCCAAAAGCCATGCGGATAAATATCGAAGGGGCATTGAATAAAGGGGTGGTATCAAAAGACATCATTTTATACATCATTGCAAAAATATCTGCAAGCGGTGCCACAGGTTATTTTGTAGAGTATGCTGGTTCAGCGATTCGTGCATTGAGTATGGAAGCAAGAATGACGATCTGTAATATGAGTATTGAAATGGGTGCACGTGGAGGATTGATTGCGCCAGATCAAACTACATTTGATTATATCCAAGGAAGGGAGTTTGCACCTAAGGGAGCAGACTGGGATGCAAAAATAGCGGAGTGGAAAACATTATATAGTGATGCGGATGCAAAGTTTGATATGGAGATCCACATTGATGCAGCAGATATTGAACCCATGATTACTTATGGAACCAATCCAGGTATGGGCTTGTCTGTCACTGGAAGCTTACCAACTATGGAAAGCTTCATAGATGCAACAGAAAAACAAAACTATGAGAAGGCCTTAAACTATATGGGTTTAAAAGCAGGCCAAAGTTTAATTGGTATGCCGATCCAAAATGTATTCATAGGGTCCTGTACTAATTCAAGAATTGAAGATTTTAGATTGGTAGCAAGTATAATTAAGGGTAAACAAAAAGATCCAAAAGTAAAAACATTAATTGTGCCAGGATCACAGGAAGTTGCTAAGCAAATTAAGAGAGAAGGATTAGATAAAATATTTGAAGCAGCAGGCATTGAGATCAGACAAGCAGGATGCAGTGCATGCTTGGGCATGAACGAAGATAAAATACCAGCAGGCGAATACTGTGTAAGTACCAGTAACAGAAATTTTGAAGGACGTCAGGGAGCGGGTGCAAGAACGATGTTGGTGAGTCCATTGACAGCAGCTGCCGCATTGTTAACTGGTAAAATCACAGACATAAGAACCTTATTAAATTAATTGTATGCAATCTTTACAAAAAATAACCAGCCGATTTATTCCATTGCGCATTGAGAATGTAGATACAGATCAAATTATTCCGGCGCGTTTTTTAAAAGCGACTACTAAAGAGGGTTTTGGAAAAAATTTATTCAGAGATTGGAGATACGAAGATGACGATGAAACAAAACCAAAAGCAGATTTTGTTTTAAATCAAAAGCAATATAGTGGCGAGATATTAGTGGCAGCAAAAAATTTTGGATGTGGTTCATCCAGAGAACATGCAGCATGGTCCATTTTAGATTATGGTTTTAAGGTCGTGGTATCTAGTTTTTTCGCAGACATCTTTAAGAACAACGCATTGAATAATGGCGTATTACCAGTAACAGTGAGTGATGCTTTTTTACAACAAATTTTTGCACAAGGACCAGAAGGCACATTGACCATAGACTTATCAGCACAAACCATCACCATTGATGCAACGCGTGCAACTGAAACATTTGAGATCAATGCGTACAAAAAAACTTGTTTATTGAATGGCTATGACGATATTGATTATCTATTAAGTATGAGGGAAGAGATTACAGCATTTGAAGTAAAAAATAAATAACAGCTAAAAGAACCAATAAGGATTCGATTAGTGAAAAGAAAAATAATAATTCGTGTCATATTAAGAATTTAAAATTTATGGAAAAGAAAATCGCAGTGATATTGGGAGATGGAATTGGTCCAGAAGTTACACAACAGTCTATTAAAGTATTAAACATGATTGCCAAGCAATATGGACACAGCTTTAGTTATGACTATGCGTTGATGGGTGCTGTAGCGATAGACGAAACGGGTAATCCATTACCAGATGAAACTATTGCTATTTGTAAAAACAGTGATGCTATTTTATTTGGTGCGATAGGTGATCCAAAATACGATAATGACCCAAGTGCAAAAGTAAGACCAGAACAAGGCTTGTTAAAGTTGCGCAAGGAATTACAATTGTTTGCAAATATACGTCCAGTAAAAACCTATACATCCCTTCAACATTTATCTCCATTAAAATCTAAGCAATTAGAAAATGTAGACTTTGTGATTTTTAGAGAGTTAACAGGAGGTATTTATTTTGGTGCTAAATCAATGAGCGAAGACGGCACTGTAGCAAAAGATGATTGTTCCTATAGTGTGATGGAGATTGAGCGTGTGGCACATTTAGCATTTAGGTATGCACAAAAAAGAAAGAAGCATTTAACCTTAGTAGACAAAGCTAATGTACTAGAGACATCAAGATTGTGGCGTAAAGTGGTGCAAGTCATTGCAACAGAATACAGTGACGTGAAAGTAGAGTATTTATTTGTAGACAATGCTGCCATGCAAATAATTTTAAATCCAGCACAGTTTGATGTGGTGTTAACAGAAAATTTATTTGGAGATATCATAAGTGATGAAGCTTCTGTGTTAGCAGGATCGCTGGGTTTATTACCATCTGCATCTGTAGGAAACAGTGTCGCGTTATTTGAACCCATACATGGCTCCTACCCACAAGCGAAAGGAAAAGACATTGCAAATCCAATGGGATCCATTTTATCAGCAGCCATGTTATTAGATCATTTTGGAATGAACGATGAAGCTAATAGTGTTCGTACAGCGGTAGACTGGTGTTTAAATAATGGATTTGTAACCAAAGATATTGATGCAAACAATAGCTACACCACTACTGCTATTGGCGACATGGTATCAGAATTTATTGAGCGACATGCAAAAGGCGAGAAGCATCCTATTCATGAACGTTTACATAAGTCCACGATTATCTAACAAACAATTGTTCGAATGATTTCGGTCATTTAATCAACTAGATAATAAATTAGTTCTTTGTTTTTTAAATAGGTAGCTGTATATTTGAAGTATACAAACTTCTATGCGCAACCTAAGCAATTTAATTTTAAATACGATCAACACTATTACAGTGGTGGTTGTCATTATTATTATTATTAGCTAAAAGCATAGAGGCAAATTTTAAATAAACAAATTATTTATACACCCTGCCTCCTAAAAGGCAGGGTTTTTTATTGGTGCAAAAACGTCTAGACAACAAGACAAAAAGATACATTATGGAATTAAATAAATATTCGAAGACCATCACATTAGATCCAACGCAGCCCGCTGCGCAAGCGATGTTTTATGGTATTGGACTAACAGACGAAGACTTGCATAAAGCACAAGTAGGTATTGTAAGTATGGGCTATGATGGTAATACTTGTAATATGCATTTGAATGGGTTGGCTGCGGACATTAAAAAAAGTATTTGGGAAAATGATTTAGTAGGGTTAACCTTTCATACAATTGGTGTGAGTGATGGAATGAGTAATGGTACCGACGGAATGCGTTATTCATTGGTGAGTAGAGATGTGATTGCAGATAGTATTGAAACAGTATGTGGTGCGCAATATTATGATGGATTGATTGCAGTGCCGGGCTGTGATAAAAATATGCCAGGATCAATTATTGCCATGGGAAGATTAAATCGACCATCTATTATGATCTATGGTGGAACCATCGCACCAGGACATTATAAGGGACAGGATTTAAATATTGTTTCTGCATTCGAAGCCTTGGGACAAAAAATTGCGGGACAATTAGATGAAGCAGATTTTAAAGGTATTGTAAAACATGCATGTCCAGGAGCTGGTGCTTGTGGCGGCATGTATACTGCGAATACGATGGCTGCAGCGATAGAAGCATTAGGAATGAGTTTACCTTACTCTTCTTCTAATCCAGCGTTAAGTAAAGAGAAAGAACAAGAGTGTAAAGATGCTGGTAAAGCAATTAGGTTATTATTAGAAAAAGATATCAAACCAAAAGACATCATGACGCGTAAAGCATTTGAAAATGCGATTGCAGTGATCATGGTTTTAGGAGGAAGTACCAATGCAGTATTGCATATGATTGCGATGGCAAAAAGTGTAGGTGTAAGTGTTACACAGGACGATTTCCAAATGATTAGTGATAAAATACCTGTATTAGCAGACTTTAAACCATCTGGTAAATATTTAATGCAGGATTTACATCAATATGGTGGTGTGCCAGCGGTGATGAAATATATGTTAGCGCAAGGATGGTTATACGGAGACTGTTTAACAGTAACAGGTAAAACCCTTGCAGAAAATTTAGCAGCTGCGCCAGCTTTAAATTTCGAGCAACAACAAATCATTTTACCAAAAGAAAACCCCATCAAAGCAACTGGTCATTTACAAATCATGTATGGCAACTTGGCAACGGGTGGAAGTGTGGCAAAAATTTCTGGAAAAGAAGGTGATATGTTTGAAGGGCCAGCACGTGTATTTGATGGAGAACATGCATTGATAGAAGGCATCAATACAGGAAAGATAAAAGAAGGCGATGTAGTGGTGATCAAAAATGTTGGACCAGTTGGTGCACCAGGTATGCCGGAGATGTTAAAACCAACATCAGCAATTATTGGTGCAGGATTAGGAAAATCAGTGGCACTCATTACAGACGGAAGATTCAGTGGAGGTACGCATGGCTTTGTGGTAGGACATATCACCCCAGAAGCGTATAAAGGAGGATTAATAGGTTTGGTAGAAGACAATGATATCATTGAATTAAATGTACCAAAGCGAACAATGACTTTAAAAGTTGACGAAGCAACGATTGCAAAAAGAAGGGCAGCATATCAGCAGCCTTCACTAAAAGCAACACAGGGCGTTTTATTTAAATACGCAAGATCGGTGAAGGATGCGAGTGAAGGGTGTGTCACGGATGAACTTTAAAAATGAATTAAACATTCATTTTTAAAGAGATGGTTTTTTAAAATTTTCAATATGGAAAAGAAAACATTAACAGGATCACAAGCAGTATTGGAAGCATGTATTGCCGAAGGAGTGGATACTATTTTTGGATATCCAGGTGGTGCGATCATGCCTATTTATGATGCATTGTATGATTATAAAGAAAAATTACAGCATATTTTGGTACGTCATGAACAAGGAGGTATCCATGCGGGACAAGGCTATGCAAGAACTTCAGGAAAAGTGGGTGTGGTTTTTGCAACAAGTGGACCGGGCGCAACTAACTTGGTAACAGGATTAGCAGATGCTATGATAGATAGTACACCATTGGTTTGTATCACAGGACAAGTGTTTGCACATTTATTAGGAACAGATGCATTCCAGGAAACAGATATCATCAATATCACTATGCCAGTGACTAAGTGGAACTATCAAATCACTGATGCAACAGAGATTCCTACAATTTTAGCGAAAGCATTTTATTTAGCAAGAAGTGGTAGACCTGGACCGGTGTTGATTGATATTTCTAAGAATGCACAATTTCAATCCTTCGATTATGAAGGCTATACAGTGTGTAATCATGTAAGGTCATACCGACCAAAACCAATTATCCGAAAAGAATATATTGATGAAGCTGTAAAACTCATCAATCAAGCCAAAAAACCTTTGGTAATTTTTGGACAGGGGGTAATCTTAGGAAAAGCAGAAAAAGAATTTCAAAAGTTTATAGAGAAATCTGGAATGCCTGCTGCATGGACTATTTTAGGCTTGAGTGCATTGCCAACAGACCATCCGCAAAATGTGGGTATGCTTGGAATGCATGGTAATTATGGACCCAATGTATTAACTAATGAATGTGATGTGTTGGTAGCAGTAGGCATGCGCTTTGACGATCGTGTAACTGGAAGACTAGATAAATACGCGAAGCAAGCAAAGATTATTCATTTAGATATTGATCCATCCGAGATAGATAAAAATGTATTAGCAGATGTAGGCGTATGGGGTGACTGCAAAGAAACTCTACCCTTGTTAACCATGGGTATAGAACAAAAAGAAAGAAGCGAGTGGTTGAATGTATTTGCAGGTTATGCAAAAGAAGAATATGAACAATGTATCCAAGACGAAATGCATCCTACATGTGAACAAATGAGTATGGCCGAAGTAATCCGAACGGTGAATGAAATAACCAAGGGAGACGCAGTGATGGTCACCGATGTAGGACAACATCAGATGGTGACTTGTAGGTATGCCAAGTTCAATCAAACAAGAAGCAATGTCACTTCTGGAGGATTGGGTACAATGGGCTTTGGTTTGCCAGCAGCCATAGGCGCTAAGTTTGGTGCAAAGGATAGAACAGTGATTGCAGTGATTGGAGATGGTGGAATACAAATGACATTGCAAGAGTTTGGCACTATTATGCAAACAGGAATAGATGTAAAAGTGATGATATTAAATAATGAGTTCTTGGGTATGGTACGTCAGTGGCAGCAATTATTTATGGAGAAGCGCTACAGTTTTGTAGATATTGAAAGTCCAGATTATGTGATGCTAGCGAATTCATATAAAATCGCTGCAGCAAAAGTAAGTAAGCGAGAAGAACTTAAAGAGGCAGTGGCGAAAATGTTAGCACATAAAGGATCTTATGTATTAGAAGTAATGGTGGGTAAAGAAAATAATGTATTCCCAATGGTGCCTCAGGGCTGTTCTGTTTCTGAAATAAGACTTAAGTAGCGCAGCTATTAAGTCTTATTCGACCGAATGAAATGAGGTCAAATAAGATTGAAGTAAAATAAAGTTATGGAAAACGAAAAACAAGAATTTACGATTACGGTATACACCGAAAACCAAGTGGGTTTATTAAATCGTATTGCCATTATTTTTTCGAGAAGAAAAATAAATGTAGAAAGCTTAAATACTTCTCCATCCGAAGTGCAGGGCATCCATCGTTTTACGATCGTGGTGGAAGAGACAAAAGATACAGTGATCAAAGTGGTGCGACAAATTGAAAAGCAGGTAGAGGTGTTAAAAGCTTATTATAATACCAATGATCAAATTGTATGGCAGGAGTTGGCTTTATATAAAGTATTATCTGACGAAATTACGGAGAAAGTAAAAGTAGAAAGATTATTAAGAGAGTTTGGTGCAAGAGCAGTAGCTATCCGAAAAGATTTTATTGTATTTGAAACAACCGGACATAGGGAAGAAACCAATAAGTTGATGGAAGCGTTGGCACCATTTGGTTTGGTGGAATTTGTAAGAAGCGCACGTGTAGCAATAATCAAAGAAAGCGCAGGCTTCCACGAGAAATTAAAAGACTTCGAAAAAAGAGAACCAGGAGACGAACTGATAGAAAATGAATACTTAGGAAAAAGAGAAGCAGTATTCACCATGTAGTTTTCTTAAAAAACGTTCTATAAATAAAAATGGAGTAAAAAAAATTAAATCAAATAAATAATCAAACAAATCTCTCAATTCATAAACTAAACAAATCATGGCAAACTTAAATTTCGGAGGTACCGAAGAAAATGTGGTAACCCGCGAGGAGTTTCCATTAGCAAAAGCACAAGAAGTATTAAAAAATGAAGTAGTCGCAGTAATTGGTTATGGCGTGCAAGGACCAGGACAAGCATTGAACCAAAAAGAAAATGGGATTAATGTAATTGTAGGTCAAAGAAAAAATTCAAAATCATGGGATAAGGCAGTAGCTGATGGATTTGTTCCAGGCAAGACTTTATTTGAAATAGAAGAAGCATTAGAGAAAGGCACTATTATCTGTTATTTATTAAGTGACGCAGCGCAAATAGCGATGTGGCCAACTGTAAAAAAACATTTAACGCCAGGCAAGGCATTGTATTTCTCTCATGGATTCGGTATCACATTTAATGAGCAAACAGGTATCGTGCCTCCAGCAGACGTAGATGTTATATTAGTTGCACCAAAAGGGTCAGGAACATCTTTGAGAAGAATGTTCTTACAGGGCCGTGGCTTAAACTCAAGTTATGCCATCTTTCAAGATGCAACAGGTAAAGCACATGATAGAGTGATTGCTTTGGGTATTGCTGTTGGATCGGGTTATTTATTCGAAACTAACTTCAAAAAAGAAGTGTATTCAGATTTAACTGGGGAGCGTGGTACACTTATGGGCGCAATTCAAGGTATATTTGCAGCACAATACGAGGTATTGAGAAAGAACGGACATAGCCCTTCTGAATCATTTAATGAAACAGTAGAGGAGTTAACACAATCTTTGATGCCACTAGTAGCAGAAAACGGAATGGATTGGATGTATGCCAACTGTTCCACAACTGCACAAAGGGGTGCGTTAGATTGGTGGAAAAAATTCCGTGATGCTACTTTACCAGTATTTGCTGATTTGTATGATAGCGTAGCTACAGGAAAAGAATCTGCACGTTCAATCGACTTAAATAGTAAGCCTGATTACCGTGAGAAATTAGAAGTAGAATTAGCTGAATTACATAACAGTGAGATGTGGCAAGCTGGAAGAACTGTGAGAAGTTTACGACCTGAGAATCAGCCAGCGAAATAAATAATAGAACAACAAGCAAATAAAAAAGCAAAAAAGTTGTTCATAAGGAAAGTATAGAAACTGTGAAAGTATAAGCAATGAGTGAAGCGCAATTTGTGATCGATCCTGCACTTGATATTGAGGGTGCAATGCAAAGACTAAAGTCGGTGGTAACCCATACCCCCTTACAGTTTAATGCAAACCTGTCTCGAAAATATCAGTGCAGGGTTTATTTAAAAAGAGAAGACTTACAGATTGTGCGTTCTTATAAATTAAGAGGTGCGTACAATATGATGAGCCAACTTTCAGCGGAGCAATTGGCAAAAGGTGTCGTGTGTGCAAGCGCAGGCAACCATGCACAAGGCTTTGCATACAGCTGTAAAAAGTTAGGTGTAAAGGGTGTGGTCTTTATGCCTATCCCCTCGCCACAGCAAAAAGTATCACAAACAAAAATGTTTGGAGAAGATTTTGTAGAAGTAAAATTAGTGGGCGACACATTTGATGATACAGCAGTGGCTGCAAAAGCTTATACTAGTGATCATGGTATGACATTTATCCCACCATTTGATCATCCAGATATTATATCAGGACAAGCTACAGTGGGTGTAGAGATTTTAGCAGATCTACCAAATTTTACGCAAGAGCCTATCGATTATTTATTCTTACCTATTGGTGGAGGTGGATTGAGTGCGGGCGTCGGCTCTTATTTTAAATTAAAGTCACCAACTACAAAAATTATTGGACTAGAGCCAGAGGGTGCGCCAAGTATGATGGCTGCATTGAAGGAGGGACATCCAGTGGAGTTAGCACAAATAGATAAGTTTGTAGATGGTGCATCGGTGAAGCGTGTTGGGGATCATAATTTTTCGATTTGTAAAAAGGTACTGGATGACATGCACTTGGTTCCAGAAGGAAAAATTTGTACGACCATTTTAGAAATGTATAATGAGGAAGCAATTGTGGTAGAGCCAGCAGGCGCCATGTCTATTGCAGCCTTAGATGATTATGCCGAAAAAATTAAAGGTAAGAATGTATTGTGTATTGTCAGCGGAGGTAATAATGATATCGCAAGAATGCAAGAAATAAAAGAGCGTTCCTTAATTTATGAGGGCTTAAAATATTATTTCTTGATACGCTTTGCACAAAGGCCAGGTGCGTTAAAAGACTTTGTCAATAAAGTGTTGGGTGAGCATGACGACATCACCAGGTTTGAATATATTCAAAAACATAATAAGGAGTCAGGTCCTGCATTGGTAGGATTGGAATTAAAATCTAAGGCTGATTATACAGTGTTGATTGAAAACATGAAAAAGTATCAAATCAACTATAACGAAATTAACAAAGACGATAATATATATGGCTACTTAATATAGCCCTATTTGAAAAATACATATTTATGCAGGTTTTAAAATTTGGAGGAAGTTCAGTAGGGACACCGGAAGCTATCTCAAAAGTGATATCGATTGTCAAAGCGCGTATGCAAAATACACCAACGATTGTGGTTGTATCTGCTATGAGTGGCGTCACAGATCAATTGATATTGTTAGCACAAAGTGCGGCACAAGGAAATGAAGCTTACAAAACGATTATTCAAAATTTAGAACAAAAACATTTAGATGCAGTACGTGCATTGTTGCCTATTCAACAACAGTCGGGCACATTGAGCATGGTTAAGCAAATAATTAATGAGATTGAATCCAATTGTGACGGCTTGTTTATGATAAGAGAGTTGACCATGCGCATGCAAGATCGATTAATCAGCTATGGTGAAATTTTATCATCTAAAATTATTTCTGCAGCATTTGAAGCTGAAGGGGTAGATCAGGTGTGGTTAGATTCAAGGGAAATGATCAAAACTAATAGTAAGTATTTCAATGCAGTGGTAGATAGAGAGACAACCATTAAAACAATCCAACAATATTTTTCGAATCCATCTAATAAGCATGCATTGTATATGGCGCCGGGTTTTATTGCATCTGATGCGGAAGGCAATACCACTACATTAGGTAGAGGTGGATCAGATTATACAGGGGCTATTTATGCTGCGTCTTTAAAAGCTTCGGTCTTAGAAATTTGGACAGATGTAAGTGGTATGATGACAGCAGATCCAAGAATGGTGCAAAATGCAAAAGAGATTCCAAAAATCTCTTATCATGAGGCGATGGAATTATCGCATTTTGGTGCCAAGATTATTTATCCGCCCACTATACAGCCGGTGATGCGAGAAAACATACCAGTATGGATCAAAAACACTTTTGACCCCGAGCACCTAGGTACATTAATAGAAAATGAATCACCAAAGGATGATAATTTTATTCGAGGTATATCAAGCATCAAAGAGATTTGTTTATTGAGTTTAGAAGGAGCGGGTATGGTAGGTATACCAGGCTTCTCCAAAAGATTATTTGATGCATTAGCAAAAAAGCAAATCAATGTCATCTTAATTACACAAAGTTCATCTGAGCATTCAATCTGTGTGGGGGTGAATGTACAGGATACGCATTTAGCAAAAATTGCTGTTGATACGGAGTTTGAACAAGAGATAAACACACAGGTGGTGGAGCCATTGATTATAGAAAAAGATTTATCTATAATCGCATTGGTAGGTGAGCAAATGCGAAACCATCCAGGGGTGAGTGGAAAAATGTTTGGTGTCTTGGGACGCAATGGTATTAATGTAAGGGCTATAGCACAAGGCTCTTCAGAAAAAAATATCACCGCAGTGATTGCAGCACATGATGTGCGCAAAGCAATCAATGTATTGCACGAAGAGTTTTTTGAAACTTCCTATAAGCAAGTCAATGTATATATCGCAGGGGCAGGAAATGTAGGTGGAAAATTAATAGAACAAATAAAAAAACAAGTCGCTTATTTACAAAGTACTTTAAGGTTGCAGATAAATATTGTAGGCATTGCGAATAGCAAAAAACAATTGATTAATATAGAGGGCATTGATTTGAATACATGGAGAGCGGATTTGCTTGCAGCACCAGAAGGAACGATTACTGATTATGCGGCAGCCATTCAAGAAAATAATTTACGTAATTCTATTTTTGTAGATGTAACAGCACATGCCACTGTAGCGGATACCTATGCACAATTATTGAGTAAGGCGGTATCGGTAGTGGCTTGTAATAAAATAGCCTGTTCTTCGCCTTATGCCAATTATGGAAAATTAAAAACATTGGCAAGAACTTATAATGCAGCCTTCTTATTTGAGACCAACGTGGGCGCAAGTTTACCGATTATAGGCACTTTAAATGATTTAATTCGAAGTGGTGACAAGATCAATAAAATAGAAGCGGTTTTATCAGGCACATTGAATTTTGTCTTTAATAATTATGATGGCACTAAGTCATTTGCACAAGTAGTAAAACAGGCTCAGGATGAAGGATATACAGAACCAGATCCAAGACTAGATTTAGGAGGTACGGATGTAATGCGTAAAGTGATGATTTTGGCAAGAGAGGCAGGGCATAAATTAGAGATGGAAGATATAGAGAATGAAGCATTTTTACCAGCGTCTTGTTTTAATGGATCGGTAGATGATTTTTATGCAGAGATGGAAAAACAAGAAGCACATTTCAAAAAAATATATGAAGCAGCTGCGGCAGAAGGTTGTAAATTAAAATTTGTAGCTAAGTTTGAAAGAGATGAAATGGGGCATGGAAAAGCGAAAGTAGGTTTGCAACATATTCAACCAAGTTCGGACTTTTATCATTTGTATGGTAAGGATAATTTAGTCTTGTTCTACTCTGAGCGTTACCCAGAATTGCCGTTGGTAATTAAGGGCGCAGGAGCGGGTGCAGATGTCACTGCTTCAGGAGTATTTGCAGATATTATCAGAGCAGCAAGAGTTTAAAAATTGTAATTAATAACCGATGGTTCAGATCAATCAATGGATAAAAATTAAAGCACCCGCCACTGTAGCTAATATGGTATGCGGCTTTGATATATTGGGCTTTGCTGTTAACAATCCATATGATGAAATGGAGATGCGTAGAGTTGAACGAAGAAAAGAAAGTAATTCGGAGGCTGCCCTGTCGTCAACAAATTCAATCATTGATGCCATTAAGATTATTAATATAGATGAGTACAATTTACCCACAGATCCTGAAAAGAATGTGGCGGGAGCAGCATTGATTGCATTAATCGAAGCCTATGAAGAGCAAGTAGAGTTGGGAAATCCAAAAGCAAGTATTCCTTTAGGGCAATTGGCTTTTGAAATAAAAATAAATAAATTAATCAAGCCAGGATCGGGCGTGGGCTCAAGTGCAGCAAGTTCTGCAGGTGCGGTAGTTGGTGCGAATCATTTGTTGGGTAATTTATTTACAAAAGATGATTTAGTGCGTTTTGCCATGAACGGAGAAAAAGTAGCGTCGGGTGTAAAACATGCAGACAATATTGCACCTTGTATTTTTGGCGGTGTAACATTAGTGAGAAGTATTTTCCCATTAGAAGTAATTGCCTTACCTTCTCCTATTTTGCATGTGACTATAGTGCATCCACAGATCGAAGTAAAAACATCCGATGCACGAAGTATTTTAAAGCAAAATGTGCAGTTAAAAGATGCTATCAAACAATGGGGCAATATCGCAGGATTGGTCGCGGGTTTGATGAAAGGAGATTATGATTTAATTGGAAGGTCATTGGAAGATGTAATTATTGAACCAGTAAGATCCATTTTAATACCAGGCTTTGATGAATTGAAAGAAGCATGTAAAGCTGTTGGAGCATTAGGTGGAGGTATTTCAGGATCAGGTCCATCCATCTTCTTCTTAAGTAAGGAACAATCAAGTGCATTGGCTGTAGAACAAGAAATGAAAAAATTATATACCCGTATTGGTTTGCCACATCATACCTATGTGACTTCTATCAATGGCGCAGGAGTAGAAATAAATGAAACAAAATGAACTATTATAGTTTAGGAAAACAATCACCAAATGTTGATTTTAAAACAGCAGCCATTACTGGACAAGCACCAGATAAGGGATTGTATTTTCCAACTAACATTCCACAATTTACATCTGAACAAATACAAAGATTTAAAACATTAGATAAGGCGAGTTTGGCATTTGAAGTGATGCGTCCTTATGTTGGCAATACGATAGACGATACAAGCTTGAAACAAATATGCAAAGAAACCATTGATTTTGAATTTCCATTAGTACCTATTACGTCATCTATCAAAGCATTAGAATTATTCCATGGACCTACACTTGCCTTTAAAGATGTGGGAGCGAGGTTTATGAGTAGGTGTTTGGGTTATTTTGCCAATACAGACAAGCAAGAGTTTAAAAATACCACTACAGGAGATCAAAAGAGTCATAAAAATATTTCTACGAAAGATACTACAGTGCTAGTTGCTACATCAGGTGATACGGGAGGTGCAGTTGCAAACGGTTTTTTGGGAGTAGCAGGTGTACAAGTGATTATATTATATCCAAAGGGCAAAGTAAGTCCCATACAAGAATTGCAATTAACCACTTGCGGACAAAATATTACGGCATTAGAAATAGATGGAAGTTTTGATGATTGTCAAGCAATTGTGAAAGAAGCTTTTATGGATGCAGCTTTAAATGCAGCGTATCGATTGACTTCGGCCAATTCAATAAATGTAGCAAGATGGTTGCCACAACAATTGTATTATTTCTTTGCATGGCAACAATGGGTGGCTCAATATGGAGACAATGTGCCGATGCATATTGTTGTACCTAGTGGTAATTTTGGAAATATCTGTGCAGGGATGATTGCGAAGGCGAGTGGCTTACCATTAGGACATTTTGTTGCGGCATGTAATGCCAACAATGTGGTGACAAGATACTTGAATACAGCAAAATATGAAGTGCATAAATCTGTCGTGACTATTTCAAATGCGATGGATGTGGGCAATCCAAGTAATTTTGTTCGCATTATGGAGATCATGCAAAATAATTATGAGCAATTAAAAAATGCATTGAGTAGTTATAGTTATGACGATATTTCTACCCAAGCAGCTATTACAAGAGTATACAACGACTATGGTTACACCTTAGATCCACATGGGGCTGTAGCTTTTTTAGCAGCAGAAGAATTTATACATGATCATACTCATGCTATCTCACATTATAACCATACAGTTGAATCTGTGCCTGTCCACGCGATTATACTAGAAACGGCGCATCCGGTGAAATTTCCAGAAGTTGTAGAAGAAGCGATTGGACATACATTAGAGATCCCCGCCTCTGTAAAATACTTATTAGACAAACCTAAAAAGTCTATTCCGCTAAAAGCAGATTACACAGCATTTAAGCAATGGATGCTTGAGCAATAAAAAACGGCCCCTAAATTAGGAGCCGTTTTAGATAGATGATTAGTAATCAGAATATGATTTATTTCTCTTTTAAGTATTTATCCAACCAACGTCCTTGCTCATACAATAAGTGCAATACGTTTTCTCTTCCTCTGTATCCATGTGCTTCATAGGGAAAGTAGACAAAACGAACTGTACCACCATGCCCTTTGATCGCAGCATATAAACGCTCACTGTTGATTGGGAAAGTTCCAGTATTGTCATCCATTTCTCCGTGTGTTAATAAAATAGGTGTCTTGATTTTATTAGCATGTGCAAATGGACTCATGTCTAAATACAATTGTGGTGCTTGCCAGAACGTTCTGTCTTCGTTTTGGAAACCAAATGGAGTTAGGGTTCTGTTGTATGCGCCACTACGTGCGATACCCGCTTTAAATAAATTAGCATGTGCTAATACGTTTGCAGTCATGAATGCGCCATAGCTATGTCCGCCAATCGCCATTTTGTTACGATCACTTACGCCCATACTTACTAATTTATCTATCGCTGCAGAAGCATTCAAGATCAATTGATTCACAAAATCGTCGTTTGGTTTTTTATCAGGAGAAGTAGCTACGATTGGCATTTCAGCATTGTCTAAAATCGCGTATCCTTGTGTTACATAAAACACAGGAGAGCCCCAACTTAATAAAGTAAATTTATGTTGGTTACCTCTGATCTGGCTTGCGTCAGCGGCACTAGTAAACTCCCTTGGATAAGCCCAAAGTAAAGTAGGTAAAGGACCATCTTTTTCTTTGTTATATCCTTTAGGTAAATACAAGTCACCAGTTAGATCAACTCCATCAGCTCTTTTGTATTTAATTTTTTCTTTTGTCACACCTTCCATACTAGCGTAAGGGTTACTGAAATTTGTTAAAGCAACAGAAGTGTTTGCTGATAAAGATTTTAAATAATAGTTGGGTACTTCTTTTTCAGTCTCTCTTCGTGTAATAATTTTTAAAGAAGCAGGATCTAATACATCTACTACGTATTCAAAACAATCTTCTTTACTGCGCCATATGAGCTCATTAGTTTTTGTGTCAATATTGTAGATAGATAAATAAGGCAGATCTCCTTTTTCAGACGCACCAGTGGTGTTGTTCATCAATATGGAACGGCCATTGTTAACAGTAGCAATCACATCTTTACCGAATTTATTTTTATGCGTAACTGGATTACCAAGGTTACTGTATAAATCTGTCAAGCTTCTCTCATATAAAGTCGTCAAGCTATTTGTTTTTTGGTTGTATACACTCACTTTATAACGTTGCTTAGTTCTTAATACTTCAGTCACTAAAGCAAGTGTTTCATCACCCCAGGTAATATTAGAAAAACGAGTAGCGGTTTTAAATAATTCTTTTGGAGCTGCGTTGAAAGGTGCAGTAATAGACATTATAGCATCATGATATGGAACGGCTTTTTTAATCAAGCCGCTATCCAGAGGCAATGCATATACGATGGTAGCCGCTTCGTCATCCTTCCACTCAAAATCACGAGGTGCATTTTGTACATTGTCATAACCACTCGCAGTACCTTCGGAAGAAGGTAATTGAGCAATCGTTTTTATCAGCGCACCATTTTTATCCAACACTTGCATAGAAGCCGCAAAACCATAGGCAGTCACTAAGTAAGAGAAGGGCTTATTCAAAGAACGGGTTAGGATGTAGTTTTTATCGGGGGAGATACTAAAGCTATTTGTTAATGCAGGCGTACCAATTTTTATCTCTACTCCATTTTTATTTTTTACTAACTGACTCTTTGCTAAAAATTCAAACACATATTCGTCATAAGGAGATTTAATTAAATCTTGGTAGGTTACACTCGGAGCAGCTTTACCTAGGTTTTCTTGAATCGTTGGTCCTTTAGGAGTGATAGGTCTTTTAGTTAAAGCATTAGCAGTGTTCACATTTACTTTATACATTACTGTAGTATCATCAAACCAAACAAGGCTTGTACCTAAAATTAAATTGGCTGCAGTCTTGTTAATTTTTTGACAAGTTAATGAGCTTAAATCAATCACATATACGTCTACTGCTGTTGCTGTTACATTGTAAAATGCAATTTTATTTTCAGCAGGATTCCATGTAGGACTCAATGCTTGTAAGTTTGCAGGTAAGCCTTTAATTGCTAATTTTTTGTTGGTAGTAATGTCCATAATCGACATTCCCTTGATATAGTTCTGACGCGTAGGCGAAAAATTATTTGGATTTAAACGAAGGCCGGCAATTTTAAATTCAGCTTGACCTAGTTCTTCCACTAGTGGGTAAGAAGGACGTTCTAAAATTAGCATGTGTTTTGCTTTTCCGTCAACACTAATTGTAGGTGTTGGGGGTGCTAATAATAGATCAGCAATTTCTTTAGGTGGAAGTTGGTATACAGACGCTTCCTGTGCAAGGGTTTGTAAGTTCAGTAATACTAGAACAAAAAAGCCAAGGATAGAACCTATGATTTTTTTCATACAATTGATTTTATGTAAATTAAGATAAAATCTACACTCAATTATACCATCTATCAAAAAAACGGCCCCTACATTAGGAGCCGTTTCGTTTCATCCGATTGCTTGCTTAAAACTCAATTCAAAAACTATTTTTTAATGATCAACTTCTCTGTTGCTCTTCTTACTTTTTTAGCACCAGACAAATAATCGTTTGCTGCATCTCTGTAACCTAATGTTACTGCAACAGCGCTGTGTAAACCTAATTCCTTTAAACCTAAAGCTTCATCTACTGCATCAGGGATAAATCCTTCCATCGGTGTAGCGTCCACTTCTTCAGAAGCTGCTGCAACTAATGTAAAACCTAATGCGATATAGGTTTGTTTTGCAGCCCAGATTTGTAATTGTTCTGGCGTTAAATTTTTAATAGAACCATTGATATAACCAGCAAAATCTTTTAAAGAATCTACAGGTACACCTCTTTCTTCAGCGATTTCTTGCATGTAGTTTGCTACTTCTTTTTCAGTGATGCTATTCCATGTAGCAAAGATCACAAGGGCAGAACCTTCAGCTACCTGAGGTTGATTGTAAAAATGAGGTTGTATTTTTTTTCTAGTCTCCTCGTCTTCAATTACAATAATGTTATAAGGTGTTAAACCAAAAGAGCTAGGTGCCAACTTAGTTGCTTCCAAAATTGTGTTCAATTTGGCTTCTGGAATCTTGTTACCATTCATTCTCTTTACTGCATAGCGCCATTTAAGGGCATCTAATAAACTCATAATACTTAGTATTTTAATTGTTTTTAATCAATGTTTGAACATCAAAATTAACTAATTTATTTTATTTAACAAAATATAGATTTAATCCAGTGCTCAATAGACTAACAAAGGCTTAATGAAATAGTTTAAAAAATACCCAAAACAGGTCAAAATTATCTAATTTAAGGGCATAATTGCATAAAATGAGACAAAAAACGGCATTTTTTACCCTATTTATAGCAGTATCCTTAAGTCTATGCTTCAGCTTAAAAGCTCAAAAGTCCACTGTTGTAGAAGGTACAAACGCATCCGCACCCAACTTAATCGTGATCACTACAGACGGACTGAGGTGGCAAGAATTATTTAATGGGATGGATTTTGCTTTGGCAAATCATAAAAAATTCAATCATGGAGATAGTGCTTATCTTTTTAAAAAATATGGAGCTGCAACAGTAACGGAAAGACAAACCAAACTCCTCCCATTCATTACACAAACCATCGGTAAAAAGGGCCTTTTATTTGGTAATCGATTTAAAGAAAATAAAGTAGATGTGGCCAACCCACACTGGTTCTCTTATCCAGGTTACAATGAAATTTTTACAGGCTATCCCGATTCAGCAATCAATTCCAATAACTATCCGCCTAATCCACATAAAAATGTATTGGCATTTTTACAACAACAAAAAGCCTATCAAAATAAAGTAATAGCGTTTGGTGCATGGGACGCCTATAATCGTATTTTAAACGAGGCTGCATCAGGGTTTCCGGTGATCAATGGATTTGAAAATCTTTTGCCCATACTGAAAGATCCACAAACAAAAATGTTGGCAGACATGCTACAAGACAGTTATAAACCATTTAAAGAAGTGGAGTGTTTGGATGTATTCACGCATCATCAAGCAAAATATTATTTAGAGACCAAGCGTCCCAAAGTTATGTACATTAGTTATGGAGAAACAGATGAGTGGGCGCATGAGGGTAATTATTCGGCCTATTTAGATGCAGCACATCAAGTGGATGCGTGGGTAGCAGCTATCTGGCAATGGATACAAAATACACCTGGCTATAAAGACAACACCTATTTATTAATTACGACCGACCATGGAAGAGGTTTTGGAGAAGCTTGGACAGATCATGGGGCAGATGTCAAAGGAGCTTCTAGTATTTGGTTTGGCTTGATGGGGCCTGAAAAAAATTCAAACTTGACAAGTATAGTGCAAGCTATGCAGAAAAATTTAGGTGTAAAAATGAGCTTAGGCGAGCAAATATCGAACCAGCAATTATATCAAAAACAATTGGCTGCCACCATGGCGAAGTTATTGGGTTTAGAATTTACAGCAGCACATCCTATTGGAGATGCGATTTATTAAAAATGGTTTAACTTTATACTATGCTATTTCATAAAACCTTTAAGCAGTTTCTTGCGCTAGTTATGCTAGTGGTATTTGCATTTAGCATTACGCCACAAAAATCAATACATGATCTTGTCGCCAAGCACATCGATCCTACTAGTTGTTCTGTGCATAAGGATTTGCCAATTGAGCAAATTGAAAAAGCAGAGCTGCATTGTACTTTTGATTTTCAGGTAGCGACAACACCATTTGTAGAATACGATTTTAGTATTCAAATTCAAGCACCAATGCTTGCAAAACCGCGCAATGCTAATTTTGTTGCAGCGGCCCTTGTGCAATATGCTATAGTTTCCGATTCTCGCGGACCACCTACTGTTATTTGTTAGCAAGCGATTGACTTAAGTTTAAGTTAATGCGCATATCATTCAATGTTGTTAGTAACAACATAGTGTATTGGGATAACAAATAAAAAATTGTCATGAAAAAATATTTATGTTTCCTGCTCTTAATGAGTATAGGATTTAGTTTTACAAGTGCAGTTTATGCACAACAATTTACGTTAACAGGTAAAGTTATAGATAAGGCCACAGGCAAAGCCTTGGCAGGCGCGAGTGTATATCTTCCAGAAATTAAAAAAGGTACGATTGCGAATAAGGACGGCATTTTTAACCTAAGCATAGAAGCTGGTTCGCATGTTATAGAAATAAGTTATGTAGGCTATGCCACAGATGTAGAAAATTTGAAGTTGCAAAAGGACACGGAACAAAATTTTTATTTAAATAGTTCGGTGATTGAAGGAGGCAATGTGATTGTTACAAGTTTTTTAAGAGCTACTTCTACAAGACGCACCCCAACACCTGTGACGATTATTAAAAAAGAAGAATTATTTAGAGGGGTGTCTACCAATTTAATAGATGCCTTATCCAAAGTACCTGGTGTGTCACAAATCTCAACAGGTCCTGCAATTTCTAAACCTATTATACGTGGATTAGGATATAACCGTGTAGTAGTAATGAATGACGGGATCAGACAAGAGGGACAACAATGGGGTGATGAACACGGCATTGAAATAGACGAATATAATGTAAGCAGAACAGAAGTGTTGAAAGTGCCAGCTTCATTAATTTATGGATCAGATGCGCTAGCAGGGGTGATTAATATAATTTCCAATGTGCCAGTTAGTGAGGGTGTATTGAAAGGGAATATTTTTTCTAATTACCAAAGCAATAATAGATTAATGGGGAACCACTTTGATCTTGCAGGTAATAAAAAAGGATTTATTTGGGGTATGAATTATAGTGCAAAAAATGCAGGGGATTATAAAAATAAATATGATGGTACCGTTTTTAATTCAAGGTTTTTAGAACGCAACGGAGGTGGCTATGTGGGCATAGAAAAAAGTTGGGGCTATTCTCAATTGTCCTTTAGTAATTTTTACCAAAACTTGGGTGTAGTAGAGGGAGAAAGAGGGGCAGATGGACAATTTTTAATGTTGAAAGATATCAATGGTGTAGCGGAAGAAGTAGAAGTAGATGCAGCAGAATTAAAACGATTTACTCCACGTGCTCCGATGCAAAAAATCCAACACACTAAATACACTTTAGATAATAATATTAAACTAGGTAATGACCGATTAAAAGCCACTTTTGGTTTACAGCAAAACCAAAGAATGGAATTTGGCAACGTGTTAGATTTAAATGAAAAAGAATTGTTTTTTGATTTAAAGACCTTCAACTACGCCATACAATATCTAAAAGCAGAAAAGAACAATTGGAAAAATACTTTTGGTGTGAATGGTATGCGTCAAACCAATACCAATAGAGGAGAGGAAGCGTTGGTGCCAGATTATACTAGTTTTGATATTGGTGCATTTTACTATACACAAAAGAGAACAGAAAAAACTAGTTGGAGTGGGGGCTTACGTTATGATCAAAAATGGATGAACTTTATCAATCCAGCACAATTTTATTGTCCTCCTGGTATGGCTTGTATTGCTTTGTATAATCCAGTAGAGAGCAACAAACAATTTAATAATTTTTCTGGGGCAATTGGTGTGGCGCATGATGTAAGCGAGCAGCTCACTTTAAAGTTTAATATCGCGCGTGGATTCAGGGCACCGAATATGGCAGAGATGGCATCTTATGGTGCACATGAAGGCACCAATAGATTTGAGTATGGTAACGAAGCATTGGTTTCAGAAAAGAGTTTACAATTTGATGCAGCATTAGAATGGAGCAATGAGCATATCAGTTTTGCAGGTAATGTATTTTACAATACGGTAAAGGATTATATTTTTTATCAAAAGTTAACTGCAGTAGCAGGTGGCGACTCTCTTATAAATGACAATGGTGATGCATTATATGCTTTTGCTTTTAGACAAAAAGATGCGCATTTGTATGGTGCAGAATTCAATGTCGATTTTCATCCTCATCCATTAGACTGGTTGCATGTAGAAAATAGTGTGAGTTTAATACGTGGACAATTTAATGAAGCATTGGATGGTTCAAAAAATTTACCAGGTATTCCAAGTGCCAGATGGTTATCGGAAATCAGAATCGAATTGTTTAAAAAATCAAAAGCCATCCGAAATAGTTTTATCAATTTTCAATTAGACAATGTGTTGGCGCAGAACCAACCTTTTTTGGGCTACAATACAGAGACACGCACGCCAGCTTATACTTTATTGAATCTAGGTTTTAGTTCACAAATTCAACGCCGCAACAAAACTTTGTTTAGTGTATCACTGGTTGGACAAAATATAACCGATGTTGCGTACCAACATCATTTAAATAGATTAAAGTATGGTCCAATGAATGAGGCTACTGGACGCATGGGTGTTTTTAATATGGGACGCAATTTTAGTTTTAAAGTAAATATTCCAATAGGCAACTAATTCAGGCCAATAAAAAACAAGGATCTTAGAATAGGTGCAATGCATAAATTTTTATTAAATTGTGTGTAGGTAGATGCACCTATTCTAAATTCTTTTTATGAAAAAAATTTCTTTATTATTATTCGCTCTTATCATTAGTTTAACGAGCATGGCTCAAAAAGGTTTGACCAAACAAGAGCAACAAGTGATGGCGTGGATTGATGCGCATATGCCACAAGCCATTGAGTTATTGAAGGAGTCTGTAAATATTAATAGTGGTTCTTTGAATATAGAAGGGGTGAAAAAAGTGGGTGCGTTGTTTGCAAAATCATTTGAGCAAGCAGGATTTAAAACAGAGTGGGTGCCAATGCCCGATTCTGTTAAAAGAGCGGGACATTTAGTGGCGAGTCGTCGCCCAGGCGCCGCCGCCACCTCCACCAAAGGCAAACGCCTATTTCTTATTGGTCATTTGGATACGGTCTTTGAACCCGACATGCCCGCAAATCCGTTCACCATGTTGAATGATTCCACTGCTACAGGGCAGGGTGTTAATGATATGAAGGGCGGAGATGTGGTAGTGATTATGGCCTTACAAGCACTAGAGCAAGCCGGTTTATTAAAAAATACAGACATCACTGCTTATTTTACGGGCGACGAGGAGCATGCCGGCAGTCCAAAATCGGTGAGCAGAGGCGATTTTATAGAAAGAGCAAAGCAGGCAGATATCGCTCTAGCTTTTGAAGGCGCCAATGGACTGAATTCCGTGGCTACCGGAAGAAGGGGGTCAAGTGGCTGGAAATTAGAAGTGACTGGTAAGACAGGCCATAGTTCGGCTATCTTCACGCCCAACGCAGGTTATGGGGCCATTTTTGAAGCAGCAAGGATCGTTAATCAGTTTAGAGAAGAGCTCAGTACCGAAAAATACCTCACATTTAACCCGGGCATTTTTTTAGGCGGGTCGGATATTCATTACAATAGTGCCACTTCCAAGGGGGAGGCCATCGCTAAAACCAATATTATTTCACCAGCAGTTACTGTTACTGGGGATCTAAGGTTCTTGACTGAGGACCAAAAAGACCGAGCAAGAGAAAAAATGAGGTCCATTACAGCTCAAAACCTAGCTCAAACCAGTGCTAAAATCAGTTTTACAGACGGCATCCCAAGTATGGCGCCAACAGAAGGAAACAACAAGATCTTAAGTGTAATCAATTCAATATCAATGGATATGGGGGCCGGGCCTACCGTAGCAGGCGATCCAGGTGCACGTGGTGCAGGGGATATTTCCTATGTAGCTGCCTATGTGGACTGTATAGACGGATTGGGTGCCTCTGGACGTGGCGCACACGCACCAGGCGAAACCATCCACCTTAATGACCTGCCCTTTTTGATCAAAAGAGCGGCTTTAACCATCCACCGTTTAACGAGGTAAAAACAAAGGTTGTTTAATTTAAATTTTATATCCTTCAACAAACAATAAAGTGCTTGTTTAAAGCGTTGATTATCTGCTTGATTAAGGGTGCAAAAGGGCTAAAAATTATATCAAAAAATTAGATTTTTTGCGCTTGAAACACTACTTTCGTCGTCCAACTTACCCCCCAAAGTTTTATTTAAAAATTTAACAGGTAAATCCTGTTAAAAAAGTAGCCTAATGTATACAAAATAGTAATTTTGTCGTATATTAACATGCTGTCTTATTGCTTAAAAATGAGTTACTTAGGCCTATAATGTGACTCAGATAGGCACCGCCATGCGCAAGAGCGAAAAAAAGATTAAATTACAACACAATAAAGTTTCTGCCTCAACTCCCCCATCAAATCTAATATGTCATTTTCAAAAAAAAGGTTTATGGTTAAAAGATTAAAAATTGTTCCAAGGTGGGTCATTTTTAGCTTAGACATTTTGTTCACTTCAATGTCTTTGTTTTTAGCATTTATTATCAAGCAAAACCTAACGCTACAGGGTTTTAATTGGGAAGCTATTGCAAATACGATCATCATGATGGTGATTGTAAACAGCTTAGTGTTCTCAACTATTAAAACCTATGCGGGTATAGTAAGGTATACAGGGGTGCAAGATGCAATTAGAATTGGGGTGTCCATATTTGTGTCTACACTGGTATTATTTATTCTAAGCTATATCTCACTGAGGTATTCAAAGGCTTTTATATTGGATAATGTGGTTTTGATACTTTATACCACTTTTGGATTCCTATCCTTAATTTCTTATCGAGTTTTCGTAAAATATGCTTTTGCCTATTTAAGGAACTATAATATGAAAAGAAAGACCGTGGTCATTTTTGGTGCAGGAGAAACAGGTGCAGCTACCAAAAGGGTATTAGACCACGATACACAAAACAATATCAACATCATTGCTTTCATTGATGATGACAAAAAGAAAAACAATAAGGTATTAGACGGCATTCCAATCATCACTTATAAACAATTTGTAAGTTTAAGCCAGGAAGAAGAAATTGATGAGTTTATTATAGCTAGTTTTTCCATTTCTACAAAGAAAAAAAATGAGATTGTTGATTTCTGTTTAGACCATGAAATTAAGTTGTTAAATGTCCCTCCTTATACGCAATGGTCAGATGGTAGTTTTGCAGCTAGACAGTTAAGGACGATTAAAATTGAAGAATTATTAGAAAGAGATCCTATTCAGATCAACAACCAACAAATTAGAAGTCAAATTAAAGGTAAAAAGGTATTGGTTACCGGTGCAGCTGGATCTATTGGCAGTGAGATTGTTCGACAATTGCTACCTTATGCACCAGAAATTATTATTCTTTGTGATCAGGCAGAAACGCCTTTGCATAGCTTAGAGTTAGAGATAAGAGAATCTGGTACCCATGTGAATTGTGTTCCCTATTTGGCAGATGTGACCAATCAGGTTAGGATGAATGATTTGTTTGAGCAGTTTAAACCACATTATGTGTATCATGCCGCAGCATATAAGCATGTGCCCATGATGGAAATTTCGCCTGTAGAAGCCATCAGAAATAATGTGATAGGTACAAGAATTATTGCAGATCTTTCTGTGGTACATAAAGTAGATCGTTTTGTGATGGTATCAACTGATAAAGCAGTGAATCCTACCAACGTAATGGGCGCTTCAAAAAGATTGGCAGAAATTTATGTACAAGGCTTGTCAAGCTTAGGACATAATACCACCAAATTTATCACTACTCGTTTTGGTAATGTATTAGGGTCAAACGGTTCAGTTATTAATCGTTTTAAAGAACAAATTGAGAAGGGTGGTCCAATAACTGTTACACATCCTAATATTACTAGGTACTTTATGACCATACCAGAAGCATGTCAATTAGTATTAGAAGCTGGAAGTATGGGTAATGGTGGTGAGATCTTTGTATTTGACATGGGCGAGCCGGTATTGATCTCTGATTTGGCGAAGAAAATGATTCGATTATACGGACTCATACCCAATATTGATATTGAAATTAACTATACTGGATTAAGACCTGGTGAAAAATTATTCGAAGAATTATTAAACGATGAAGAAAATACTACCCAGACCTACCATGATAAAATTTTAATTGCCAAGGTAAGACAGGTAGATTTAAATGATATACAAAATCATTACGATGAATTTGGCATGATGATTAATAATTCAGAAAGTGAAATGATGCTTGTTTCTAAAATGAAAGACTTAATTCCTGAGTTTGTGAGCAACAATAGCGTCTTCCAAAAATTAGATTTAACAATCATCTCTTTATTGGATAAGAAAACAAAAATTTTATAAGAGACAATTAAATTCCCCAAATGATAAAAATGAATTTCAAGACCTTTACGCTTATAACTTTTTTACTTGTTTGTAATATCGTCATTTCATTTGCACAAGGTTCTAGTATTTCGGATGCACAACTATTACAAATTATTGCCGCAGCTAATCAAAGAGGTATGTCCCAGCAAGAAGTTGCTATGTATGCTAAATCGAAGGGCTATTCAGATGCAGATATTAGCAGTTTAATGCAAAGAGCCAACTCTATGAATGCAGGTGGAATGGGAATAGCCACAGGAACGAATGTGAATGGCAATTTAGCGCAAAGGCAATTGGTACAATTAGGTAGTAGTGATTTAATGAGTGCTGGTGCAGATTCAATTTCGTATTTAAGTGATGAAGAAAGAAAAATTTTTGGTTACGATGTTTTTCATAATAAGGGTATGAGTTTTACCCCCAATTTAAATATGGCTACACCCAAAGATTACGTGGTTGGGCCAGGGGATGAATTGGTCGTGCAAATCTATGGTATTGCACAGGCTACAATTAATTTAAGAGTTAGTCCAGAGGGCAAGGTGGTTATTCCAAATGTAGGGGTATCGCATGTGGGTGGCTTAAGTATTGAAGCAGTAAAAGCTTTGTTGACTCAAAAAATTGGTACCAGGTATGCTGGTGTGGGTGGTGCTAATCCAAGTAGTTTTTTAATGGTGACTTTGTCTAATATTAGAAGTATTAAAGTGAATATTGTTGGGGAGATAAAAACGCCTGGCACTTACCAACTGCCAAGCTTTACCACTAGCTTTAATGCTTTGTATGCTGCAGGTGGCCCAACAGTAAAAGGAAGTTTTAGAAATATACAAGTATTTAGGGGGGGTAAACAAATTGCAGAAGTTGATTTGTACGATTTTTTATTAAGAGGTAAGACTGAAAAAAACATACGATTAGAAGATAATGATGTTTTATTAGTACCTCAGTATGGTAAAAGAGTGGAAATAGTTGGAGAGGTTAGACGTAATATGATGTTTGAAGTAAAGGACAAAGAGACCATCTCTAATTTAATTGAAATGGCCAATGGTTTTACGACCAATGCATATCGTAAAATGTTAACGATACAAAGAATCAATGGATCAGATAAATCCATTTTGAATATAGATGACAAAGAACAAACTACTACAAATTTATACGATGGAGATTATGTTGTAGTTGGCAAATCGCCCAATATTTATAAAAACAGAATTCAAATTGTTGGTGCAGTGACGCGAGAAGGCGATTATGAATTACAACCTAATTTAAGAATTAGCGACTTGATTGAGCAAGCAGGGGGATTAAAAGTTGATGCATTTAAATCGAGGGCTATTTTGTATCGAACTGAAAAAGACTTACAGAAAACAGCCGTAAGTATTGATTTGAACAAGGTGTTTGAAAATGATCCAAACAATAATTTGCTGTTAAACAAGGAAGATTTATTGGTTATATCTAACATGTACGATATCAAAGAAAATTATTTTGTCACGATACAGGGAGAAGTGAATCAAACAGGCACATTCCCATATTCAAAAGGAATGACTGTTAATGAGTTGATTTTACAATCAAAAGGTTTCAAAGAAGCAGCATCCGGATCTTCTATTGAGATTGTTAGACGTGTACGTGATAATAATAATGAAATTGCTAAGATCATCAAAGTGGATATTAATAAAGATTTATCTATTGGCACAAATGACAAAAACACGTTACTAGAACCCTTTGACCAGGTTTTTGTGCGCGCTTCTGTAGGATTTAGAGAACTAAAAAAAGTATATGTACAGGGTGAATCTAATTACACCGGCCAATTTGTAATGGATAGGGCAAACATGACGGTAGGTGATTTGATTAAACGTGCAGGAGGGGTATTACCAAGTGCGAATGTGAACGGTGCTTTGTTAATAAGAAGAACTATCTTTTTTAAGAAAGATAATAATGCAGATGAATATTTAAACAAATTACTTGAACTAAGAGTGAGATATGAAGATTCAACTCAAAGTGGATTTTCAGAATCTAACAAAATACAATTAGCACAAATAAATAAAGAAATTGAGGAATTATATTTAAAGAAGTTTAAAAGTGAAGATAAAGTAACTGATATTGGCAATTTAGCAAGCTTAACTTCAGATCAAGTAAACAAGAAAGATAGTATAAATAAATTAGAGCGAATAAAAACAGAACAAGAGAATATTGAAGAGTTAAAGTCTGCACTACAAGCAAGGGTATTTAAAAATTTGCGTGATGTTACCATTAATGAGGATCAATATCAATTTGTATCTATTAATTTGGAGAAAATAATTGACCAACAATATGCAAGTAAATACGATGTACAATTGCAAGAAGGAGATATTTTATATATTCCTACCTATAATGAAACAGTTGGCGTAAGTGGTGATGTGTTGTATCCAGTAGCAGTCAAATACTTGAAAGGGGCTTCTTTAAAAAATTATGTAAATCAAGCAGGAGGGTTTAATAATACGGCACTAAAAGGAAGATCTTATGTGGTGGAGGCAAATGGAACTGTAAGACGAACACATCGTTTTTTTGGATTTAAATTTTATCCTATTGTGGCTCCTGGCTCCCAAGTTTTTGTTCCAAAGAATAATAAACCAAAATCTAATTTCAGTGTTGACAGGGTTTTGGGGCTGGTATCTAGTTTGGTGACAACGTATTTATTAGTAAAAAATTTATCAAATTAAAATGGATAATAAAGAAAAGAGACTCTCTAATTTATTAAAACAAGATGAATTTTATTTGGCTGACTTGTTTAAAATAGCGTTTGATGCGGTAAGAAAAAGCAAGAAAATAGTTATTGGACTTTTAATATGTATAATTTTACTATTTACACTAGACTACATCATTTCTCCATTTGAATTTGAAAGTAAGGCAACAGTAATGGTTGAACAACAAAGTTCAACAAATAGCAATAGTTTAAGTAGCTTGTTGGGTTTGTCTAATAATATGTCAAGTTCAAGCGGTAATGGCGATTTAGGTCCTGGAATGTATTCCGAATTATTTAAATCACAAGTTTTCCTTAATGAAATTATCCAGACAAAATTTCTAATAAGTGAGGATTCGAAGGACTCTATTACACTGGAACAATATTTTTCAAATGGTGAAAATCTTAGTTTTTATCAAAAAATTAAAAACCCTAGTTCTTTTTTTTCTCAGTCTGAAACAAAAAAAGAATCAAAAAAAATCAATAAAGATCAAAGACAAAGTATAATTACAAATTTAGATAGTGCTTTAATTATTAAAAAAAATATCAGCCCTGAATTAATTTTTTCAAATCAAATCCCTCCAATTGTACAAATAGACGAGAAAAAATCTGCTGTAATTGGAATTATAAAAAAAAGAATTCGTCTTGAAATTAAAGATAAAAATGTAATAGTGTATACAAAAATGCCAAATGCATTCCTTAGCGCTATTGTAGGTAAAATGGTTCTAGAAAACCTTTTAAACTATATTACTGCATTTAAAACTCATAAACAATTAACTCAAATTGAATTTCTCGAAAGAAGAGTAAATGAGTCTGAGGAGAAATATAAGAGAGCGCAAAAAAACTTCGCTGGTTATAAAGACAATACATTGGGAGTCATTTTGCAATCAGCCCAAACGAGAGAGCAAATTCTAAATAATGAACTTTCAATAGCATTTAATATTTACAATCAATTTGCAGTACAATTAGAGCAAGCCAAAGTAGATCTAAAAAAAGAAACACCTTATTTTTCAATATTGGAACCTATTACTATTCCTGTAGCGCCCATTGAACCAAGCATTAGTTCGTATTTCATTAAATATTTATTAATATTTGTAAGTGGAACGTTTATTATAGTCCTTTATAAATTATTTTTTTAAACACATGTCCGAACAAATATCAGAATGGGATTTAACAATTGAACCGCAGAGTTCTTTATTTGATTTAAACTTAAAAGACGTTTGGCGTTATAGAGATTTATTATGGATGTTTGTAAAAAGAGATTTTGTTAGTTTTTACAAGCAAACGATTTTAGGGCCTTTATGGTTTTTTATTCAACCCTTATTTACTACAATAATATATACTTTCATTTTTGGAGGTTTGGCCAATTTAAGTACTGATAATTTACCGCAACCACTATTTTACATGGCTGGCATTACGGCATGGAATTATTTTTCCGATTGTATTACTAAGACTTCTACCGTATTTAAAGATAATGCTAATATATTTGGTAAAGTCTATTTTCCTAGACTTATAATGCCATTAAGTATTGTAGTAAGTAATTTAGTTCGCTTTGCAGTCCAAATGTTATTAATGATTATATTGATGGGGTTTTATGCTTGGCAAGGTGCTAATTTTAATATTACATGGGCTATTTCATTATTCCCATTATTAGTAATTCTAATGGCATTATTAGGACTTGGTTTGGGTTTAATAATTACTGCACTAACCACTAAGTATAGAGACCTTGCATTTTTAGTAACATTTGGCATGCAGTTATTAATGTACACCACTACTGTAATATATCCATTAAGTAGTGCTCCAGCAAAGTATAAAACAATGATCAGTCTTAACCCTATGACTGGAATAATTGAGTGCTTTAGGTTCGCTTTTTTAGGTCAAGGTCAACTTACTTGGAATACCATAGGCTATTCAACTCTGTTTACTTTAGTTGCATTACTATTGGGTATACTTATATTTAATAAAACTGAAAAAACCTTTGTAGACACTGTTTAAAATATGGCATCAGCAATAAAAGTAGAAAATTTATCTAAACTATACCGCTTGGGCGAGATTGGTACAGGCACAATTAGTAGAGACCTTGAGCGGTTTTTTAAAATGAAAATTTTAAAACAAGAAGATCCATTTTTAAGAATAGGTGAAGCTAATGACAGAGCCACAAAAGGAGCTAGTGATATAGTTTATAGTTTAAAGGGTATCAATTTTGAAATTGAGCAAGGAGACGCAGTTGGTATCATTGGACGAAATGGTGCTGGTAAAAGTACTTTATTGAAAATTTTATCTAGGGTAACTTCACCTACTACAGGTAAAATTAATATCAAAGGAAGAGTAGCAAGTTTATTAGAAGTAGGCACAGGTTTTCATCCAGAATTAACTGGGAGAGAAAATATTTATTTAAACGGTGCTATTTTAGGAATGAGCAAGAAAGAGATTGATAGAAAGTTTGATGAGATTGTTGATTTTAGCGGAGTTGAACGATATATTGATACCCCTGTAAAAAGGTATAGTAGTGGAATGTATGTTCGATTAGCATTTGCCGTTGCAGCACATTTAGAAAGTGAGATTTTGATTGTAGACGAAGTTTTAGCCGTAGGTGATGCAGAATTTCAGAAAAAGTGTTTGGGTAAAATGGGAGAAGTTAGTCAAGGAGAAGGTAGAACAATTTTATTTGTGAGTCATAATATTGCAGCTGTAAAACAATTATGTAATAAAGGAATCTCACTTTCCAATGGGAAATTGAGGGAATATGGGTTATCTGGAGATGTCATTAATAATTATATTAAAAATGAAAACAATTCTACTAATTTTAAATATATTAATTCTGAACCAAATCATACAGATATTTTATCTGCAGAAATCTTTTACCTTCATGGTGAATCTATCTCTACAGAGAGAGATTTTGAATTGCATATTTCATATCAAGTTGAAAAAAAGATAGTTGGAAGTATAATTAATTTTATATTTTCAAATGAAGAACAAGTTGTTTGGCAATCTTTTGACACAGATACCGATAATTATTTATTAAATATGAGAGATGCAGGATTATATAAAGCTAGAATTAAAATCCCAGCATATTCATTAAAACCTGGTACTTATAATATTAGTATTGGTATGGGTGTAGCAAATTCAGATGCAATTTGTCAATACAATAAAGCACTTTCCATCGACGTTTTATCAAGTTCAAATAATTATACATTTGTATCATATAGAGAAGATAGAATCGGAGTAGTTCCGTCTTTTTTAAAATGGGAAACAATAAAAATTTAATGAATAGAACAGTTTCAGTTATTATTAGATCATATAATGAAGAACGCCATATAGGAAGGCTAATTATAGGTATCCAGAAGCAAAATGTGTATGATGCTAATAATATTGAAATAATTGTAGTTGATTCTGGATCTACTGATTCGACAGTTTCAATTGCAAAACAATTAGGTGCTAAAGTTATTGAGATAAGAAAAGAAGAATTCTCTTTTGGTAGAGCGTTAAATATAGGATGCGATTCTGCGAAAGGTGATATTTTAATATTTGTGTCAGCGCATGTTTATCCTGTTTACAACGATTGGTTGGAAGTTTTAATTAATAGCTTTTTTGATGATAACGTTGGTTTAGTATATGGTAGACAAATAGGCAATGATTTAACAAAATTTTCAGAGCAACAAATATTTAAAAAATGGTTTCCTTCAATAAGTAATTTTGATCAAGATCATCCTTTTTGCAATAATGCAAATTGTGCAATAAGAAGACATATTTGGCTTAATGAACCATACGATGAAAATATTACAGGACTTGAAGATTTAGATTGGGCACAGAAATTATTGTCGAAGAATTACAAAATTGTTTATAATGCAGTTGCTGTCATTGTTCATGTTCATGAAGAGACATATGATAAAATAAAAAACAGATATCTTAGAGAGGCAATCGCATTAAAACAAATTATGTCGAAAGTTAATATCAGTTTTTTTGATTTCATAAGGTTATTTTTGTATAACTCGTTTACTGATTTAGTTCAAGCTACCAAAGAAAAAAAATTATTAAAGGTATTTAAACAAATAATATTATTTAGATACATGCAATTTTTAGGTACTTATTTAGGACATAATCATAAACCACTTATTACAAAAGAGATAAAAAATTTATTTTATTATCCAGTAAATGGTTCTGAAAGAAGTAAAAAGTCCATTCAAGTTGAAAATAAAAATAACTTTATTGATTACAATAACTGACTATGTATATTGATATAACATTTCCTATTAGTGAAAAACTGCCCAAGTGGCCTGGCAGTATTGGGTTTAAAAAAACAATACATATGGAAATCGCAACACATGGAAACAATCTTTCATCTTTTGAAATAGATTCTCATTTTGGAACACACATAGATGCACCGTTTCACTTTGATGAATATGGTAAAAAAGTTGACCAATTAGATTTAAATAAACTTATTGGAGAAGTTTTTGTTTTAGAATTAAGAGGTATAAGAAGTATTAGTGGAAGTGATTTAGCTAACTCAAAAATTCCCAAAGGTTGTAACAAATTAATTTTAAAAACGGATAACCAAATATATTGGGATGAAAATAATCAAATTTTTCAAGAAGAATTTTGCAGTATTAACGAAAGTGGCGCAAAATGGTTAAATGAAAATGGATTTCATTTAATTGGCATTGATTATTTGTCAATTCAAAGATTTAATGATGGACCTGAAACACATCAAATATTACTTAATGCTGAGATAATAATTTTAGAGTCTTTAAATCTAAAAAACGTAACGCAGGGTTTATATGACATCATTTGCTTACCATTAAATTTACAAGGATTTGAAGGCTCTCCTGTTAGGGCTCTATTAAAAACCAAAAAATATGAATAAATTCAAAATAAGTGCAATTGTTCCAATGAGGCACTATAGTGAAAGAGTAGTTGGGAAAAATTATAGAGATTTTGCTGGGAAGCCTCTCTTCTTTCACATAATTGAAACATTATTAAAGTGCAATGAATTATGTAAGGTTATTATTGATACAGATAGCCCAGTTATTATTGAATTAACTCAAAAACATTTTCCTGAGGTATTGATTTTAGAAAGACCAGAACATTTAAGAGATGGAAGTATTGCAATGAATGATGTACTTTTAAATATAATTAATCAAGTTGATTCAGATTTTTTTCTACAAACACATAGCACAAATCCATTAATTACAGTCAATACTATAGAAAATAGCATACTTAATTTCATAAATAAATTTCCTATGTATGATTCCCTTTTTTCTGTTACAAGAAAAAATGTAAGATATTGGGATATTTTATCTAGGCCAATTAACCACAATAAAAATATTCTTTTAAGAACACAAGATTTACCCTCAATATTTGAAGAAAATTCTTGTATGTATATTTTTTCAAAAAAAATACTTGAGACTAAGCATAATAGAATTGGTGATAGACCATATATGTATGAAATTCCTGAAGTTGAAGCACAAGATATAGATGTTGAATTGAATTTTAAAGTTGCTGAATTTTTATATAAAGAAATTAATGGTTTGACTTTATGATAAAGATTTTAGTTACATGCCCTCCAATGTTAAAAAGAATTCATGAATACACGAGTTTATTTCATGAAAAGAATATAGAATTAATAACTCCAAATGTCGTGCAAATACTAAGCGAAGAAGAGTTGATGCATTTAGTACCTGAAGTTGATGGATGGATTATAGGTGACGATCCTGCTACAAAAAAAGTTTTTGAGAGTGGCAAATTAGGAAAATTAAAAGCTGCTGTAAAATGGGGTGTAGGTGTTGACAATGTTGACTTTAATGCATGTAAAAATTTAAATATCCCAATTACAAATACACCTCAAGTTTTTGGCGATGAAGTAGCTGATTTAGCTATTGCTTATATGTTAGGACTTGCCAGGGATACATATTGGATTGACAGAGAAGTAAGAAAAGGAAATTGGATAAAACCAACTGGTGTAAGTATTAGTGGAAAAAATATCGCAGTTATTGGATTAGGAGATATCGGACAATCTCTAATCAAACGGTTAAAAGGATTTGATGTTCATATTAAAGCATATGATCCATTTTCAAATTTCAAAGCTGAAGAACTAGGAATTAAAGGAATATTAGAATTTCCAAACCGTATCGATGAAGCTGATTTTATTATTCTTACTTGTGCTTTAACACCGTCTAGTCGTGAAATGATCAACAGTAATTCAATTTCGAAAATGAAAAAAGGAGTTAGAATTATAAATGTTTCTAGAGGTGCATTAATAAAGGAAAATGATTTAATCGAGGCATTAGACAATGGATGGGTTAAGTCAGCCGCTCTAGACGTTTTTGAAGAAGAACCAATAAAGACTACTAATAAACTTATGAATTATTCTAATTGTATATTAGGTTCTCATAATGGTTCTAATACAATTGAAGCTGTAGATCGTGCAACACTAAAAGCGATAGAACATTTGTTTAATTTTTTAAAAATAAATTAGTTGAAAAAGACTGTATTAGTAACCGGAGTGTCAGGTGGAATTGGCTCTTCGATTGCAAATGAATTTAAAAATGCCGGGTATTATGTTATAGGTCTTGATAAACAAAATGATGAAAATAATCATATCGATTTGTTTATTGAAATCGATTTAGATAAATATGTGTTTGATTTAAATTATCAACTAATAAAAAATCAAGAGTTTGATTTGAAAATTCCACATCTAAGTGTACTAATTAATAATGCTGCTGTACAAATTCTTGCAAGTATTGAAGATTTAACATTAGAAGACTGGTCTAAGACAATGAATATTAATTTAACTGCACCAATGCTTTTAAGTAAATATTTTTTTAACAAACTATCAATGACAAATGGTAATATAATTAATATTGCTAGTATTCATCAAATTTTAACAAAAAGATGTTTTTTAAGCTATGCTACTTCAAAGAGTGCTTTAGTTGGTCTAACTAAAGCAATGAGCGTTGATTTAAATGGAAAAATTAGAGTAAATGCAATTAGTCCAGCTGCAATTAGCACACCTATGCTTTTAGCAGGCTTCAATAATGACTTAGAAAAAGTTCAAAAATTAAACGAAATTCATCCAATGCAAAGAATCGGGAAACCCAATGAAGTGGCAAAGTTGGCACTATTGTTGGTTTCTGATGAATTTAGTTTTATTAACGGAGCGAACATTACAATAGATGGGGGAATTTCTAATGTTTTAAAAGATTTATAATTTGAAAACTTTTATCTTGAAAATATACAAACAAATATTCTTTATTTTAAGTAAATATTTATTTAGTAATAAAATTATTTTTGTTTGTTATTCTGATCACGAACATAAAGAAAGAATTTTTAAAAGAATAGATTTTTTCTATAAAAAAAAATCATTAGTTTTTAAAATAAGATATAGTAAAAGTAAATTAAAAGTTTTGACATTTTTACCTGTAATAAAGTGCTTTTTTGGAATAAACGACATTATCTCAATTAATTTAAGCAAGGATTGGTTATGGTATAATGTAGATCCTAAGATTAATCCACTAGATGCATGGGAATATCATTACATTTTATCTAGAAATTTTGATTCCCAAAAAAACAAATTAATTTTCATTAAATATATTAATGAATTACAACCGAAATGTTTAGCAAAATGTTATTTGTTTGCAACTGGAAGTTCATTAGAATTGGCAATAAATAAAAATTTTAATGATGGTTATAAAATTGTTTGTAATACAATAGTAAAAGATAAAAAACTTTGGAAGCATTTATCACCTGACATTATTGTTGCTGGGGATGCACTTTATCACTTTTCTGATTCAACTTTTGCAAAATCTTTCAGATCCGACTTAAAAAAAAGATTAACAGAGTCTCCAAATACTATTTTCATTTTTCCTAGTTTATTTTATCAATTTATCAATATAGAATTTAATGAATTTAAAAATAGAATAATTGGAATTCCCATAGGGGATAGAAATGACATTTTTAATAGTTTAGTTAATAATTTCGAGTTACCATCATATGGTAATGTATTAAACTTATTAATGCTTCCAATTGCTTGTACTATTTCAAATAATATTTACTTTTGGGGGTTTGACGGAAGAGCACCAGGTGATAAAGATTTTTGGAAAAACTCTAAGAATCATTTCTATCAAGAACATGTAGATGAGTTAAAACATGATCATCAAGCTTTTTTTAACTACCACATCCCATTCGAAAATGAAACCAAATATGTACAGAATGTACATGGGGATGTTCTTGAGAACTTATTACAAGATGCAGAAAAAAAAGGATTTGTATTTAAAACAATGAATTTTTCTTATACAGACGCACTTCAAAAAAGACTAATTTATGATTGATAAAATCCAACATGCAGATATTTTATTAGGAATAATTATCAGAGCTAATTATAAAAAAAATGGTATAGAATTTTTTACAAATGATAACGATTCGCAGCAATTAGGTTATATGAATCGACCAAAAAATTATATCATTGAGCCACATAGACACAATTTGGTTCCACGTGAAATACATTTAACACAAGAAGTTTTATTTATTAAGTCAGGAGTTGTTAGAGTTGATTTTTATGATAATGAACAAGAATATATTAAAAGTTCATTTTTAAATAAAGGCGATGTCATTTTACTTTCTAACGGAGGACATGGTTTTCAAATAATAGAGGATGCTGAAATTATAGAAGTTAAACAAGGCCCTTATTGTGGTGCAGAAGATAAAATTAGATTTCATCCCGTATCATCAGACAAAATAAAATTCGATTAATATGATCAATTTTGAAGCGTATAGTAAATATTATGATTTATTATATTCTAATAAAGATTACCAAGCGGAATCACAATACGTGAAAAATATTATAAAAAAAAATAATTCATCAGCAAGTCATATTTTAGAATTAGGATGTGGAAGTGGAACTCATGCCAGTTATTTGTGTAATGAAGGTTATAGAGTAACTGGGATAGAAAGAAGTGAAAGTATGATTAAAGTAGCTGAACAAAAAAATATAAAGAATTTCAGGCCTATTTTAGGTGATATAACTTCATATAAAATTGACGATAAATTCGATGTTGCAATTTCTTTATTTCACGTAATTAGTTATTTGACTAAATTAGACGAGTTAATTAATTGTTTTAATTTAGTAAATAAAAATTTAAACACAAATGGTATTTTTATTTTTGATATTTGGTACACACCAGCAGTTTATTTTCAAAAGCCCGAAACGCGAATTAAAAGAATGAGTAATGAAAACATTTCAGTAATTAGAATTGCAGAATCTGAAATGGTATTTAATGAAAATCTAGTAAATGTGAATTTCGAAGTGATTATAAAAGAGAATAAGACTGGAACTATAAATGTAATTAATGAAGTTCATCCAATGAGACACTTTAGTTTTTCTGAAATAGATTTTTTATGTAAACTATGTGGATTTAGTATAATAAATGCTGAAGAGTTTTTAACTTCAAATATACCATCAGAGAACACCTGGGGTGTTTGTTTTATTTTGAAAAAAAATAATTAATTATAACAAATTTATAATGAATATTAAAAACGTACCTGTAAATACTCCTTTACTTGATGGAAATGAGTTAATATATTTAACTGAATGTATAAAAACTGGTTGGATTTCAAGTGAGGGCCCATTTATTAAGAAGTTTGAAGACGAAATGGCTTCTTATGTAAATCGAAAATACGCTATTGCAGTAAGTAATGGATCTGCTGCATTGGATATTGCTATAAGAGCACTTGATTTAGAATTGGGTTCAGAGGTTATTATGCCCACATTTACAATTATTTCACCTGCACAATCTTTAATTAATTCAGGATTAGTTCCAGTTTTAGTTGATTGTGAAGAAGATACTTGGAATATGAATACTAATCTAATTGAACAAAAAATTACAAAAAAAACCAAAGCAATTTTAGTAGTTCACATTTATGGACTTCCTGTAGATATGAAGGCTATTTTAAATTTATGTAAAAAATATAATTTAAAACTCATTGAAGATGCAGCTGAAATGCATGGACAAAAATATGATGACGCTCAATGTGGTTCATTTGGTGATATAAGTATATTTAGTTTTTACCCTAACAAGCATATTACAAGTGGTGAGGGCGGTATGATAATGTGTGATGATTTATTATTAGCTGAAAGATCTAGAAAGTTAAGAAATTTAGCATTTGAACCAAACGGACGAAGATTTGTCCATGAAGAAATTGGATGGAATTACAGAATGACAAATATGCAGGCTGCAATTGGATTAGCACAGTTAGAAAAAATTAATGAACATTTAATCAAAAAACGTCGAGTAGGAGAAAAATACTTTAAAGAGTTGAATGATTTAGTTGGTTTTAATTTACAAAAACATAAAACAAAAAATTCAACAAATATTTATTGGGTTTTCGGTCTTGTTGCGGAAAGTGAGAAGCTTGCAAATGACATGGTCAATTTTTTAACAAAAAATAAAATAGGTACAAGGCCATTTTTTTGGTGTATGCATGAGCAACCTGTTTTCCTTAAAATGGGACTCTTTCGTAATGAAAAATATCCAATTGCTGAAAAAATTGCAAGATGCGGATTTTATATTCCTAGCGGATTGGGTTTAAGCGAAAACGAAGTTGATTACGTTATTACTAAAATGAAAGAATTCGTAAGATGAGTAAATTACGAGTAGGAGTTTGGTTAAATGAGGATATTGAAAACACAACTGGAGGTGCATATACATATAATCAATTATTGTTTAAGAGTATATTGGAATATAAATTTAACAATGCAGAGATTATTTTGATTTCAAACAAATATTTGAATACTAAATATAATTATTACCTGATAAAATGGGTCCCTAAGCGATTTAAATTAATAAGAAATGTTCTAATTTTCATATTCAATAAAATTAAACTTTCACAACTTGCATCGCTAGTACTTAAATACGATATTGAACATGAAAATCAATTAAATAGAGAATTATCTAATAACATTGATATAATTTACTATACTACACCAGATTGTAAATATTTAGATTTTCCATTCATTTTCACCTTATGGGACTTAGGGCACCATACAACTTTTTCATTTCCTGAAATGTCATCAATTGAAATTTATAATAACAGATTAAAATATCATGACTTTTATGCTAAAAAAGCAACATTTGTATTTTCGGAATCTGAAGCTGGTAAACAAGATATAATTAAGTATCTAAATATTGCCAATAATAAAATAAAAGTTGTTCCACTGTTCCCTTCATCAGTTATAGATAATAATTTGGTGGCATCAATTCCTTTAAAATTATTACAATTAAAATCGAAATTTATTCATTATCCAGCTCAATTCTGGCCACATAAAAATCATTACAATTTACTTGTTGCATTTAAAAACATACTTTTTGAATTTCCAAACTTAAAATTAATTTTTACCGGATCTGACAAAGGAAATAAGGATTACATAATGAGTACAATTAAACAAATGAAACTTGACAATAATGTTATTGATTTAGGTTTTGTTTCAAATGCAGAATTAAAGTGGCTATACATAAACTCATCTGGATTAGCTATGCCAACTCTACTTGGCCCAACAAATATGCCATTACTAGAGGCCGCAGAATTGAATTGTCCAGTTGCATGCAGTAATTTTCCCGGTCATATTGAACAACTTGGCGATTATGGATATTATTTTAACCCGGAATCTCCTGAAGATATTGCTCAAGTATTAATTGAAATGCTTAATGAAAATAAAGATTATAAAATTAAAAAATATATAAGGAAATTTAATATTTCAGAAACTATTAAACAAATTGACAAATCATTTTCTGAAATAAAACAAATACGCTTTACCTGGGGCAAAAATTATTAAAATGAAATTAAGTATTGTATTAGGTTCTTATAATCGAAAAGCATTTTTAAAGTCAACAATAAATAGTGTAAGAAATAATCAAATTAATTACGATTATGAAATCATTGTAATTGATGGCGGATCTGATGATGGTTCATTAGAATGGTTGTTAAAGCAAAAAGATATAATAACCATAATTCAGCATAATAGAGGTTTTTTTCAAGGCAAACAAATTAATCGTAAAAGTTGGGGTTATTTTATGAATATTGGCTTTAAATGTGCAAAAGGAGAGTATATTTTAATGATCAGCGATGATTGCTTGATCTTGCCAGATTCTATAAACAATGGAATCAACCATTTTGATAATTTAAGAATTAAAGGGGAAAAAGTTGGTGCTTTAGCTTTCTATTGGAGAAACTGGCCGGAGCAAAAAGAATATATGGTTGGTCTAACATTTAATAAGATTTTTGTAAATCATGGATTATATTTAAAATCTGCACTTGAAGAAATTGGTTATATAGACGAGGAATATTATGTCTTTTATCATGCTGATGGTGATTTATGTTTAAGATTATATGAAAAAGGATATGATGTTTTAGCTTCAGAGAACTCATATGTTGAACACTATTCACATGCTAACTTAAAAGTTCGAAAGAGTAATTTTTTATTACAAAACGAAGATTGGAATAGATATCAACTTAGATGGCAAAAATTAATACCACAAAACTCAGAGCTGATTTTACATAAATTAGAAAAAATATATGTAGATCCATTTAAAACCTACACAAAATTTCCAATAATGGAAAGGTTAAAAATACAATTCAAAAAAAATTTGAGAAGTATAAAAAAATATTAAAGTCCCCTTTGAAATAATTTATGAAAAAAATCTTAGCATTTTTAGGAATTAATATAAATTTTGGTATTTCGAATCTAAAAGGCCTATATTGGTATATTTCTGATTATAGAAATTTTAAAAATCAGAATAAAATAAATTCAGATTTTCCCATTTCAAAATTATTTCCAATTATCCATGATAAGTTTGAAAGTAGTGGAATACTCTCTGGACATTATTTTCACCAAGATTTATATATCGCACAAGAGATATTTAACAACAACCCAGTTAAACATGTTGATATTGGATCTAGAACAGATGGCTTTGTTGCACATGTTGCTTCTTACAGAGAAATAGAGGTTTTTGATATAAGGCCTTTAGCATCTACTGTAACCAATATTAAATTTATACAATCTGACTTTACTAATATCGATTCAAGCTTAGAAAATTATACAGATTCAATATCATGTTTACATGCTATTGAGCACTTTGGTTTAGGAAGATATAATGATACAATTGATAAAGACGGCCATCTAAAAGGTTTAAGCGCAATATATAATACACTAAAAAAAGGTGGATTATTTTATTTCTCAACTCCTATAGGTATGCAAAGGATTGAATTTAATGCACATAGAGTTTTTGGAATAAAATACTTACTTAATTTATTTGAGAATAAATATGAAATACTATCTTTTAGCTTTGTTGATGACAATGGCGATTTTTACAAAAATGTCGAACTTACAAAAAGCTTGATTGACAATAGTTTAAATTGTAATTATGGATGTGGAATATTTATTTTAAAAAAGTTATAATGTTAACTCCTTTTAGGAAAATATATAGACTATTATTAAAAAAAAATCATGTCGAATCTTTTGATAAGATAATATCCACTAAAAGTGTTAGTGAATTAATCGATACATTGAACTCAAGCAAACAGTTAAATTCTGAGCCTCCAATTGAAATAAAAGAAATTCTAAACCATTATGAATTAAAATATGCAAATAATGATTTAAAAATATTGATTCATTTACCATCTCAATTATTATCACCAGGAGGCTATTCAGTTTTTATAAATATTTTTGAAACATTGACCTTCATGGGGGTAAGAGCGGAATTGCTTAAATGGGAAGATGAAGTTGAAAAAAAGTTTACAGAATTTAATCCTAACATATTTTTAACAAGTGATGATAAAAATTATATAGAAAGAATTAATTGGAAATTTATTAAAAACTATAAAAAAGATAACAAAATTAAAATAGGACTTACTGCATCAATTGAAGAATATGGAAATACCCCGCTTAGCAATAGAATTTCTTGGGCTTTAGATAATGAAATTGATTTTTATTATAGTTTTAGAGCTAAGGAATACACCGATAATAGAAAGGAGTATCAACCATTTTTTAAAAATGGGTTTAAAATTTGCAATATTGAGTTTGGTGTTAATTTATTAAAATTTTACCCTGTTCCTAATTCAAATAAAAATCTAGACTATATTTTTTTTGGATCTACAAATTTTGCAAAACAAAAAAGATATTTTGATTTTTTCATGCCTATTTTAAAATCAAAATATATTGGTCTAATTTTGGGGCCAGGATGGCCTTGGGCAAAGTTTGATATTCCATTAGAATATCAGAAATATTTTTATTCAAATTCAAAAATTGCTTTAAACTTACATTTGACAGAACAAATTGAATGGCCTTGTGAATTAAATGAGCGAACTTATATTTTAGCAGCTTGTAAAGTTCCACAGTTGTTAGATAATCCAGCATTGTTAAAATATCGATTCAACGAAGAAGCATTTTTTAGTGCATCAAATCCTAAAAATTATCTAAAATTAATGCATTTTATGATGCATAATCCTAATGAAGTTAAATTTAGAACCGAAAGAATGTACCAAGAAGTTTTATCAAAACATACTACTTTTCATCGCATGGAAAATTTTATTTCATTTTTAAATAAATTAAATGTTAAATAAAATTAAATTTATATATAGATATTTTCTATCATTATATCGAGAAATAAACTATCCTAAGTATTTAAACTTTGGTCCTTTTAAACTTAAGTTCAGATTTTCTAAACTTAATAAAGGCATGAAAGAATATCTTTCTCAGCATTATCAAACGTATGAATATGGAGAAAGGTTTTTTTCAGAAAAATTATTATTAAAAGGAGATAAAGTTATTGAAGCTGGAACCTCTATTGGAATATTAACTGGAGTTATTTCTAATATAATTGGAAGTGATGGAAAATTAATAACTATTGAACCAGATATCAATTTAATAAAAATTGCAGAATCAAATAATATATTACATAAAAATATAATATTCCTTAACGGAATGTTAATCACCGATTCAAAATCAAACATTGAATTCCAGCCAGATGGTTGGTTAGGAGGAAAGGTTGTTGATGTAAATAATAAAAATAACAATAATGTTAAATCTATTCCCATTATATATTTAAAGGATTTAATTACAAATCATACTCCTAATGCGCTTGTATTAGATATAGAAGGAGAAGAATTAGGATTAATTAATACTAAAATACCGTGTTGTATTAAAAAGATAATAATTGAATTACATCCAAATATTTATGGAGAATCATCTTGTTATCAAATTCAAGAATATTTAATAAATCAAAAATTTGACTTTCAAGGCAAACATGAAAATATCTATTCTTATTTAAGATCTATATGATTATAGTTAAATTAATGGGAGGATTAGGTAATCAAATGTTTCAATATGCAGCAGCTAAAAGCATTGCTTTGAAGAATGAAACAGATTTATTTATAGACACAAGTTTTTTAGAAGATAAATCTGAAAGAGATAATTTTACTTATAGAAATTATGAACTGAATTTGTTTCAATTAAATGACCTTATAGTCGATAAAAATCAACTACAAATTTTTTTAAAAAAAGTAAAAATATTTGATAACCTGAAATTAAATCGGTTAAATCAATGCTTTTTTAAAAATAAAATACCGTTTCATAAAATTATAAGAGAGGATAATTTAACACAAAATAGTGATGTATTCAATTTGATATCAAATAATACCTTACTTGAGGGTTATTGGCAATCTGAAATTTATTTTTATGAACATAAAAAAATTATTAGAGAATTATTCAAATTTAGAAATAGTATCGAAGACACAGATTTATATCATGAAATTATAAAAAATAACTCAGTAAGTGTTCATGTTAGAAGAGGAGATTATGCAAACAATGAAGTAATTAATAGTGTTCATGGACTTTGTACTTTAGAATATTATATTCAAGCTTTTCAAATAATATCCTCCAAAATCCCCAATCCTGTTTTTTATATTTTTTCTGATGACATGGATTGGACGAAAAATTCTTTAAATATTCTAAATAAAAATTATAATATAATATATATTGATAAACATAAATCAAACCCATCTGAAGATATGAGGTTTATGAGTTATTGTAATCATAATATTATAGCCAATAGTTCATTTAGTTGGTGGGGGGCTTGGTTGAATAATAATTCTAAAAAAATAGTAATCTCACCATCAGTATGGACAAAGAATAATTCTTCAAACCCATTTTTAATCCCTAAATCTTGGATTAAGATCTGAATGAGTATAGCAGTGATAATGCCAGCTTATAATGCTGCAAAATTTATTAAAGAATCAATAGAAAGTGTAATTAATCAGACTTATCAAAAATGGGAGCTTTTAATAGTAGATGATGGTAGTACTGATGATACTAGAATAATTGTTTCAAAATATTTACATGATAAAAGAATTAAATACATTTTTCAAAATAATAATGGACAAGCAAGTGCAAGAAATAATGGTATTAAAAATACCAATGCAGAATATATAGCATTTTTAGATTCAGATGATAAATGGGAAAGTGATAAACTTTCCAAACAAATGCTATATTTTGAAAATAATAATAATATTGATTTAGTTTTTGGCCCTAGTTACATTATTAACTCAAAAGGAGAAAGACTAAATTCAAAAATGAGCCCAGAAAATGGAATACATTCAGGTAAACCACTTATAAATAAATTAATATTAGGCACATTCTTTATTCCAATATTAACAGTAATGGTTAAAAAAAATGTATTAATAAAATCCGCCTTATTTAATGAAACAGAAAAAATTAAAAATGCTGAAGATTTTGATCTGTGGTTGAGAATTGCGGATAAAGGATACATAATGATGTGTATATCGGAAACATTAAGTAATTACAGAATTCATGAAAACCAATCAACCAGTTTAGATACTGCGGCTACATTTCAAGTTATTGAATCTTTATTGTTGTTCAAGAGAAAAAATTCAAAATATTCAAACATTATTAAAATTTCAATTTTTAATAAATTAATTGTTTTTCATAAAAAATTCGGAAATATCATATATTCAAAATATATAATTTTGAATATATTAAATAGAACCGATTATTTATTTTCACCCATTAATTATATAATTACAGTTTTGATTAATTCATTATTTATTCAATACCTGAGATTTAGAATAAAATTAATAAATTTAAAGAATATCATTGCGTAGTTTAGTTTTCACAGACATGTCTAGTACGGGAGGGACTGGCACATTTATAAAATGCTTGCTTTCAATTCATTTCCAAAGTAAAATAAATACAACTTTATGTTGTGATGTATTTGATATGAATGAAAGCATGCAAAAATCTATTTTAGAAAATAATACAGAATTAATCAAATTAAATAAACGATCAAAACTCTTTAATAAAAGTTATTTTTCTTTATTTTTTGAATGGTTTTTTTATGTTCCTATTATCAAGAAAAATAAACCAGATCTAGTAATTATAAGTACTGCTAATCCTGGCTGGTGTTTTTCTTTCTTCTTTTTAAAAGTGCCATGTATTTATATATTACATATTCCAGTTCAGCAAACAACTTTTAAAAACAAACTGATGTTTTTAATTCCTAAATATTTATCAAATAATAGTAAAATATTCTATTCTGTATCAAATTATGTTAAAAATAGTATAATTAACAACTGGGGTGTTGATGAAAAATTAATACACACAATTTATAATTCATATAAAATATATCCAAAAATTAATTCAAATATAACTAATAAAAAAGAAAAGAAAATTGTTCTTACATTAGGTCATGTAGTTGATTATAAAAATCCAATTTTATGGATTGAAATAGCAGAAAAAGTTACCAAACTAAATAAAGAAGTGGAATTTTATTGGCTTGGGCAAGGTGATTTATTAACACAATGCCAAGAACAAACTAAAAATAATAATAGAATACATTTTTTGGGTTATATTGAAAATGTTGAAGAATATTATAATCAAGCCTACATATACATACAACCAAGCTTAAAAGAAAGTTTAGGAATGAGTGTTATAGATGCAATGCACTTTTCACTTCCTTGTATAGTATCAGATGAGGAAGGATTGCCAGAAACTATAGAAGATAGTGTATCTGGTTTTGTAATTAAGTCAAAAACCTTAAGTGCTTATGTTGAAAAAATTCAGATATTATTAGAAGATTCATTATTTAGAAATAAAATGGGACTAGAAGCAAAAATTCGATCTGATAATTTATTTAATCCAAATACACAGAAAATAAAAATTCTTCATTTATATGAATCAATGTTTAAATGTTAAATAATTTTACTACCAAGATTAATAATTTTATATATAAATTATTAATGCCCCCCTTCTTTTTGTTATTTGATAATCTTTTTTTATTTAAAAAAAATACATATGAAAAAAAAGGAGTACTAATTGTAAGGTTGGATGCAATTGGTGATTTTATAATATGGACTAATGTTGCTTCAGAGTATAAATTATCATATCCAAATGAGAAAGTTATTTTAATCGCTAATAAATATTGGTCACAATTAGCTAATAAATTTCCATACTTTGATGAAGTAATTGAAGTTGACGTTAAAAAATTTACGAATAGTCTACTATATAGAAAAAAAGTATTAAAAAATGTATTTGGTTTAAATGTAAAAATAGCCATTCAACCTACTTTTTCTAGATTATCTATAACTGGAGACTCCATTATTAGAGCTTCTAAAGCTTTAGAGAGAATAGCACCTAGTGGAGATTGTAGCAACACATTTCCAATTTATAAGAAAATATTTGATAATTTTTATACTAAAATTGTAAATATAAATTTAGTTCAAAATAAGTCAGAATTTGAACGAAATATTAAATTTCTTCAAGACACAACATCCAAAAACTTTAATACTAGATTTCAATATATACCATTTTTAGGTAAAATAAAAAATGAATTGTTGATAAAAGATGATTATATCATAATTTTTCCTGGAGCTTCTACTATTGGCAAACAATGGTCTGCTGAAAATTTTATAGAATTAATAAAGAAAATTTTAAGTGAATACAACATTAAAATATTTTTATGTGGAAGTGATTCAGAATTTAAAAAATGTCAATATATTTTAGACAATATCAACTCTGGTAAAGTTTATAATTTTGCAGGTAAAACTAATTTATGGGAATTTGTAGAATTTGTAAGAAATAGCAAATTTTTAATTAGTAATGATACATCAGCATCTCATATCGCACCACTAGTTAACATTCCTTCAATTTGTATTTTAGGTGGTGGGCATTTTGGCAGATTTCATCCTTATCCGATAAATATCACAGAAAATCCACCAGTAATAGTAAATCATTTTATGTCATGTTATTCATGTAATTGGCAATGTAAAATATCAAAAGATCTAAATAGTTCATGGCCTTGCATTGCTAATATAAAAGTTGATTTAGTTTTTAATTGTATCTCTAAATTAAATTCATGAATGTTCCAGTTTTATTTTTAGCTTTTAACAGACCAGATGTTACAATGAAGGTTTTTGAACAAATAAGGTTTGTACGCCCTAAAAAATTATATTTTGCTGTTGACGGACCACGTTTAGAGCATAATAATGATGTTTTATTATGTGAGCAAGTAAGAAATATTATAAATTTAGTTGATTGGGATTGTAATTTATATACATTATTTAGAGATAAGAATTTAGGATGTAAAATTGCAGTTTCTAATTCGATTAATTGGTTTTTTGAGTCAGAGGAACATGGTATTATTTTAGAAGATGATTGTTTACCAGATCCAACTTTTTTTAAATATTGCGAAACTTTGTTAAATAAGTACAAGAATGATAATGATATTTTGTTGATTTCAGGAACAAATTTTGCGAATGTAAATTCAATCAGTAGTTCATATTATTATACCAAATATCCAAGAATTTGGGGTTGGGCTACCTGGAAAAGAGTTTGGAAAGATTATGACGTTAATATCCATAATTTCGATTACAAGGATTTCGCTAAAAAATATAAGAAATATTTTAGTTCAAGAAATGAACTGTTGCATTGGTTGAGAAATTTTGAGAAAGTAAAAAATGGGAAAATAGATACATGGGATATTCAACTATCATTTTTGGCTTTCACAAAAAATAAAATTTCAATTTGTCCAACGTCAAATTTAATTTCAAATATTGGTTTTAGAAAAGATGCAACACATACAACTAATGAAAATTCTTTTGCCGAACTCTTGACATACCCAATGACCTTCCCAATGATTTCTCCAATTAGTAAAGAAATTAATTATACAGCAGAAAACTCATGTAATGTAAAAGAAGGTATCAAAGTTTCCTTTTTTCGTTTTTTACTTAAAGAATTAAAAAGATTTATATTAGAAAAAGAACATTTTTTATTTAAATCTTAAAGAACAATGATTGATCAAAAAATTATTTCAGTAGTAACAGTCGTTTTTAATGGCGCCAGTCAGATAGAAAAAACAATTCAAAGCATTATAAATCAAAAATATAAAAAAATACAATATATTATTATAGATGGAGGATCTACCGATAAAACAATAGAGATAATTGAAAAGTACAAAGATAAGATTGATGTATTCATATCAGAATCAGATAATGGAATATATGACGCTATGAACAAAGCACTTCCTTTTTGTAAAGGAGATTGGATTAATTATATGAATGTAGGCGATACATTTTTTTCTAACAATACTCTTGAAAGTTTATTTAGAAATAATATTTTTAAATCAGATATAATATATGGAAACCATCAAGTTATTTATCCCAAATTATTAATAAATAAATATCCTAATGCTTTAAAAAATATTTGGAAAGGTATGCCAATGCAGCATCAAAGTATATTTATTCATAGAAGTGTTTTTGATAATAAAACCTTTAACACATATTATAAATACGCTGCTGATTATGATCTAATTTATTATTGTTTTAATTCTTGTTATAAATTTCAATACGTTAATGAAATTATAAGTCAAGTTTCGGCAAACGGTTTTAGCGAGTCCAATAGTATTTCTACTTATCTTGAATTTAAAAATATTTCATTGAAATACGATAAAAATATATCTCATAAAATATATTTTTATTTGTTGATACCATATAGAAAATTTGTTTTATTTGTGAAAAAGCGATTAAAATTAAATAATCTATTATTTAAATTAAGATATTAAGGATATGAAAATTGATAATCCCTTAAATATTGTAATTCATCCTCAAAATTTTAAATATTGGCTATTAATTGTTTTTTGTTTTTTCCCATTTTTAAATTTGTTACGATTAGGTTCTGATACACAACCAAATGCCTTAATCGTTGCGTCATTAATATTCTTATATAATTTTAAAAAGAAAATACCAACATATTATTTACTAACTGCTTTAATATTCTTAACTGCAATTATAATGTTTTTAAGTTCTCAATTAGTAATGAGTTCTTTATTAAGTTTTTCAAATTATGTCTCAATCTTGATAGTTCCTTTAGCAGTATACTTCACATTAAAACATTTTAAAGGTTTAAATTTTCATTTTTTCAAAATTATAGTTTATACTTGGTTATTTGTAGGCTTAATTCAACGTTTTATATCAAGTACTTTTTTAAACTTTTTATTATCAAGAAATTCAGGAATTGTTTTAGAAAACCAATTTAACGGGAGAGGAGTTGTGGGTTTGTCTCCAGAACCAACATATTATGGCACTACAGTCCTTTTATTTATAATTATTTATTTTTTAAATTTTTACAATCAAAAAGATTATAAAGTTATTTTTGCAATGTTTGTTCAATTGTTTTATTTATCAAAATCAAGTACTTCAATAATAGTATTATTTTTTTGTTTAGTCATGCTGTTTATAATTTTCTTATTCAAGTCAAAAATTAAAACCCTACTATTAATATTCATTAGTTCTATTATTACTATTTTCTCTATATTTCTATTTGCACCACTATTCAATAGTACTAGAATTTATAATATATTCAATGTTTTTATAACTAATCCTCAACTTATTTTTTTAGATCAAAGTATAAGTGAGCGATTCAATGCAGTATATTTCACCATTGGAAGTTTATTTGAAAATTTCGGATTACCTAAAGGTTTCAATACTTATCAAAAGTATATTTTTGAAAAAAGTTTAATTCCCGACTATAATATTTATTTCATAAATTATAATTTTGAAAATTATTCAAGAATACTTAGTGGTTATGGAATGGCTATATATGAACTAGGTTTTTTTGGATTATTGATACCAGTATTAATATTTTTTTCGATAAAAAGTATATTAAATCAAAGAAACATACTTTTTGCTTTCATACTTTTCAATTTAATATTATTTACTGCAATGTCCCTAAACAACGCACTAATTTTATTTATAATAGGTAATATGATCTATTTGAGTAAAGCTGATGTCAATTTTCAAAAAAAAATTATCAATGGTATTAATTGACGCTTTATATATTAATAATGGTGGAGGTAAAATATTATTAGATTATTTAATCTCTCAAATTAATAATACTAATATAAATGTTTATTATCTACTTGATGCTAGAATCCAAAATAAGCATTGTAAAGTAGTAAATGGTACTTTTGAATATGTTACATCTAATTGGACTGTAAGAAAAAAATATTATTTATCAAATAAAATAAAATTCAATAAGGTTTTATGTTTCGCTAATCTTCCACCTAATATAAAATTAGATATTCCTGTTTATACTTATTTTCATCAACCACTTTTTTTAAAAATTGAATCTAGTTTACCATTTATAAAGAAAGCAATTTTATGGATAAAAACAAAAGTATTATTTTCTGTCGTAAATAATACAGATAAATGGATTGTACAATCTGCTTTAATCCAATCTGAATTATCAGAGAAATATATGATTAAAAAAGAAAATATATACATCTTACCTTTTTATCCTCCTATTAACATATCAAAAACAATAAACCAAAGAGAGCACATTTTTTTATATGTAAGTAATGGCGAGCCTCATAAAAATCACAAAAGATTATTACAGGCTTTTGTTTTATTTTTTGATAAGTTAAAATGCGGAGAATTACATCTTACAATTGAAAACACATACATTGATTTAGTAAATGACATTAATAAATTAAAAGAACAAGGTTATCCAATAATTAATCACGGTTTTTTGTCTCGTGAAAACCTATCACTTTTATATGCCAAATCTTTATTTTTCATTTTCCCATCTTTAACTGAAAGTTTTGGCTTAGGTATAATTGAAGCATTAGAAAGTGGCTGTATAATTTTAGGTGCAGATCGACCATATATGCATGCAATTTGTAAACCTAGTATTTCATTTAATCCAGAATCAATTGAAGACATGAGCAATGCGATGAAAAATGCTTTAAACAAACAATTTGATATATCTGAGCAATACGCTCACAATAAAATAAATGATTTAATAAATTTAATAAAATGAATGGAAAAATATTATTAATTACAGGAGGTACGGGGTCATTTGGTAGTGCAGTTTTAAATAGATTCCTTAATTCTGAAAATTTTTCAGAATTAAGGATTTTCAGTAGGGACGAAAAAAAGCAAGATGATTTAAGAAAGAGAATTAATAATAATAAAGTTAAATTTTATATCGGAGATGTGCGAGATCGTGATAGTTTAATTCCAGCAATTAATGGGACTGATTATATTTTTCATGCCGCAGCTTTAAAGCAAGTTCCTTCTTGTGAATTTTTTCCATTAGAAGCTGTTAAAACAAATATTATTGGGACTGATAATGTTTTAACTGTAGCACAAGATTTTGATGTAAAAAAAGTAGTAGTGTTAAGTACTGACAAAGCTGCTTATCCTATTAACGCCATGGGTATGTCAAAGGCATTAATGGAAAAAGTAATGGTTGCAAAATCAAGAATATTGGATTCTAAAAAGACTATATTTTGTGGCACTAGATATGGCAATGTTATGGCTTCAAGAGGTTCGGTAATTCCTTTATTTATTGACCAAATCAAAGAAAATAAGTCGTTGACTCTAACGGATCCCAGCATGACTCGCTTTATGATGACATTAGAAGATGCAGTAGATTTAGTCCTTTATGCTTTTGAGCACGCTAATCAAGGAGATTTATTTGTGCAAAAAGCCCCATCTGCAACTGTTGGTACTTTAGCACAGGCTTTAATTGAATTATACAAATCTACAAGTGAAATAAAAATAATCGGCACCAGACATGGTGAAAAATTGTATGAAACACTGGTTAATAGAGAAGATATGATTAAAGCTGAAGACCTTGGTGATTATTATAGAATTCCAGCAGATAATAGGGATTTAAACTATGAACAGTATTTTTCAGAGGGTATTCCAGATATTGCAAATTTGAATGAGTACCACTCTCACAATACTTCCATATTAGATGTAGAAGGAATGAAAAAATTATTATTAAAACTTCCAATTCTTAGAAGAGATATACTTGGTGAAGTTGATGCCATCCAATATCCGTATTAATAATGATTAAAGTTGGCGTAACAGGTTCAAATGGTTTTATAGGTTGGCATTTATGCCGATTTTTAGAACTGCATAATAATAAATTTGAATTAATAGAATTTAAAAGAGATTGGTTTAATAATATCATTAAACTCGATTTATTTGTATCAAATTGTGATATTATTGTTCATTTAGCAGGGCTTAATCGCCATTGTGAAGAAAGTGCTATTTATGACACAAATGTAGGTTTGGCAGTTAATTTAATTGAATCTTTTAAAAGAATAGGGTTTAAGGGTCAAGTTATATTTTCTTCTTCAATTCAAGAGGAGAGGAATAACACATTTGGTAATTCAAAAAAAGTTGCCAGACAATTATTTGCAAATTGGGCTGACCAGTCTAATGCGACTTTTCATGGACTAATAATACCAAATGTATTTGGTGCTTTTGGTGTACCATATTTTAATTCAGTTATATCAACTTTCTGTCATCAGTTAGTTAATAACGAATCTCCGAAAATTGAAACTGATGCAACACTTAATCTTATTTATATAAATGATCTTGTAAAAAGTATTATTGATTTATTTAACATTGAAACTAATAACAATCTTACTATAGCGCATTCAGACTCATATAAGGTTTCTGAAATTCTTGAGTTATTAATTAGATATAAAGAAAAGTATTTTGAAAATGGACAAATTCCTATTTTCAATAATCAGTTCGAAATAAATCTTTTTAATACTTTCAGGTCATATTTTAATTTGAATTCTCATTTCCCAATAAAGTATAAAAAAAATATTGACGAAAGAGGAAATTTTGTTGAGATCATAAGATTAGAAAGTGGAGGTCAGGTGTCATTTTCTACTACAAAAAGTGAAAACACTAGAGGGAATCATTTTCATACACGAAAAATTGAAAGGTTTTCTGTTGTTAAAGGCAAGGCATTGATTCAATTAAGAAAGATAGGCACCAGAAAAGTATTTAATTATTATTTATCAGGCGATGAACCAGCATATGTAGATATGCCAATTTGGCACACTCACAATATTAAAAATATTGGAGAAGAAGAATTATATACAATGTTTTGGATTAATGAGTTTTATGATGAAGATGATCCAGACACTTACTTTGAAATAGTATAAAAAGATAAACAATGAATCAGCACATAAAAGTAATGACTGTAGTAGGCACTAGACCTGAAATTATCAGATTAGCAAGAGTAATGAGTGCCTTAGATAATTCAAAAGCAATTGAGCATATAATTGTACATACTGGACAAAACTATGATTATGAATTAAATCAAATATTTTTTGATGATTTACAAATCCGAAAGCCTGACTATTTTTTAAATGCGGCTGGAACAACTGCTACTGAAACAATTGGGAAAATTCTAATAAATATTGAACCTTTATTAGAAGAAGTAAAGCCAGATGCCTTTTTAGTTTTAGGTGATACAAATAGTTGTTTGTGCGCAATTCCAGCAAAAAAAAGGCATATACCTATTTTTCACATGGAAGCGGGTAATAGGTGTTTTGATCAACGTGTTCCAGAAGAAACCAATCGTAAAATTGTTGACCATATTTCGGATATTAATTTGACATATAGCGATATTGCAAGAGAGTACCTTTTACGTGAAGGATTGCCAGCAGATAGAATAATCAAGACAGGCTCTCCTATGTTTGAGGTTTTAAGTCACTATTTGGAGTCTATAAAAAACTCTGATGTTTTAAGCAGATTAAAGCTTGAAGAATATAAATATTTTGTAGTGTCTGCCCATAGAGAAGAAAATATTAATAACGATACTAATTTTATTGGTCTTATATCTAGCTTAAATTTGATTGCCGATAAATATAATCATCCAATTATAGTAAGTACGCATCCCAGAACAAGAAAAATGATAGATAAAAAAGGGATTAAATTAAATAAGAAAATTCTGCTTTTAAATCCATTAGGATTTAATGATTACAATGCATTGCAATTACATTCCAAAGCAGTTTTATCTGATAGTGGAACAATTTCTGAGGAATCTTCAATTTTGAATTTCCCTGCATTAAATATTAGACAAGCACACGAGCGACCTGAAGCGATGGAAGAAGCTTCTGTAATGATGGTTGGACTAAATCCTGAGAGAATTTTACAAGGGTTAATTCAGCTTGAATCACAAAAAAGTGGAGATGAAAGATCATTCAGAAAAGTGGCAGATTACTCAATGCCAAATGTTTCAGATAAAGTGGTTAGAATAATCATTAGTTATGTAGATTATATTAAAAGGACTGTTTGGGGCGAATGACCAGAAAAAAGATTTTAATTCACTCCATTGTATTTAGTCCGGATGGAGTTTCCACCGCTTATTTATATAATGATATAGCATTAGGTTTTAAAAATGCCGGATATGAGGTTGTAGTATTAACAACTACCCCCCATTATAATTTAATTACAAATGCTTTAAATAAGCAACCATTAATCAGAAAATTATTAGGAATTTACTATGAAAGTGATTTTAACGGAATACGAGTAATACATGTTCCTCTGAAAAAATATAAAAGTACCATCATCAGAATCTTGTCTTTTATATACTGGCATTTTTTATCGCTGATAATAGGTTCTTCAATAAAAAATTTAGACTTTGTATTAAGTCCTTCACCTCCTTTGAGTATCGGCCTTGTTTCGATCTTAATTGCGAAAAAAAATAGAGCTAAGTTTATTTATAATGTTCAAGAAATATATCCAGACTTATTAATTAAAAATGGAGCACTAAAATCAGGTATAATAATAAAGTCACTAAAGTGGTTAGAAAAATATGTTTATAATCATGCGTCTGTGGTAATTACGATCGATCAAAAATTCTATGATCAGATTGTTGATAGATTTAATGAAAAAGCTAAGCTAAAAATTGTACCTAATTTTGTAGATACAGAATTGTACAAGCCAATATCCAAAGATGTAGAATTCTCTAACCTATTTAAAAAAGATCCACAAAAAATTCGATTATTATATGCAGGAAACATTGGATATTATCAAGATTGGGATCCTGTATTATTTGCTGCTAAAAAGCTTTTAGATACAAATGTTGAATTTTGGATTATAGGTGAAGGTGTAAAAAAAGATTATTTAATAAAGGAAGTAGAAAAACACCATCTTACTAATATTAAAATATTGCCATATCAAGATAGAGAATTAATGCCTTTGATTAATTCATTTGCTGATATTCATTTTATCTCTATCAATAAAGAGATGGAGCAAGAGGGTTTCCCTTCAAAAGTTTATACTATAATGGCTAGTTCAAAACCAATGATTGTTATTACTGGGGAGAACACGCCTCTATACAATTTCTTAAAACCTTTGAATTGCTCTATACTGATTTTAAATAACCGAAATGAAGAATTTGTAAGTGCAATAAATGAATTGGCAAATAATCAAACAAAAAAACAAGAATTAGCCCAAAATGGCTATAATACAATACAACAATACTATACTAAAGAGAAAGTTGTAAATCAGTATTTAAAATTATTTGAAATTTTATTGTGAAAAGTATATTTATTACTGGATCAACTGGATTTGTTGGAGAAAATATTTTAAAATATTTTAATTCAAAATTTAAATTTTATAGATTTTCAAAGAATCAACAAATTAAAATTAATCATGATGTAGTACTGCACCTTGCAGGTAAGGCACATGATCTTAAAAATAATTCAAACATAGAGGAGTACTATAATTCAAATACTGAGCTTACAAAAAATATTTTTGATGCATTTCTTGAGTCTGATGCAAAAGTTTTTATAACATTAAGTTCAGTAAAAGCAGTAGCTGATGCTTTGGACTGCATATTGACTGAAGAGTATGTTCCTAATCCGAAAACACATTATGGGAGAAGTAAATTACTTGCGGAGCAATATATTTTAAGCATAAATATTCCTGAAGGTAAAAGAGTGTATATATTAAGACCCTGTATGATACATGGGCCTGGAAATAAAGGCAATTTAAATTTATTATATAAAATTATTAGCAAGGGTTTTCCTTGGCCACTCGGCGCTTATAGTAATAAAAGATCTTTCTGTAGTATAGATAACCTTTGTTTTATTATTAATGAATTAACTGAGAATGATCAAATTCCATCAGGTATATACAATGTAACAGATGATAATCCTATTTCAACAAACGATATTATTAAAATTATTTCTAAAGTACTAAATAAAAAACTTAGAATTTTATATATACCGAAAAGTATTGTATTATTTTTAGCTCACTTAGGTGATTTATTTAAATTACCCTTTAATACAGAAAGACTTATGAAACTAACCGAAAATTATATCGTTAGTAATGAAAAAATAAAAAAAGCTATTAATAAGCAACTTCCAATTTCAGCACAAAATGGTTTATTTAAAACAATAAATAATTTTAAATACAATTAATCTTGTTTAAAATTTATCAATGAAAATAGCAGTAGTAGGCACTGGATATGTAGGATTGGTAACGGGAACTTGTTTTGCAGAGACGGGCAATAAAGTAACATGTGTGGATATTGATCAAGCTAAAGTAGAAAAATTAAGTGCTGGTCAAATCACTATTTACGAGCCAGGCTTAGAGAAAATATTTTTAAGAAATATCAAAGAGGGAAGATTAAAATTCACCACACAGTTGGAGGAAGCTATTGAGGATGCGGAGATTATTTTTTTAGCATTACCAACACCTCCGGGAGCGGATGGCAGTGCGGATTTAAAATATGTGTTGGGTGTAGCGGAACATTTAGGTCAGCTTTTAAAGGGCTATAAAGTTATTGTCAACAAGAGTACGGTACCAGTGGGTACAGCGGATAAAGTAAGTGCAGCGATTGCGCAAAACTATAAAGGTGAATATGATGTAGTAAGCAACCCTGAGTTTTTAAGAGAGGGTGTGGCGGTGGATGATTTCATGAAGCCAGACAGAGTGGTAGTTGGTACAAGATCTGAAAGAGCTAAGAAATTAATGAGTGACTTATACGCACCCTTTGTAAGACAGGGTAATCCTGTGATCTTTATGGATGAGCGTAGTTCGGAGTTAACGAAATATGCAGCCAATAGTTTTCTTGCCACTAAGATCTCTTTCATGAACGAGATTGCACAGTTGTGCGAGCGCATGGGCGCGGACGTGGACATGGTAAGAAGAGGAATAGGATCTGATGACAGAATTGGTAAACGTTTTTTATTTCCGGGCATTGGATATGGTGGATCTTGTTTCCCTAAGGATGTGCAAGCACTCATCATGTCATCGGATGAAGTAAACTATGCTTTTGAGATTTTAAAAGCAGTGGAGAAAGTGAATGCGAATCAAAAGCTACACTTAGTTGAAAAGATAAAGTCTTATTACAACAATAATTTACAGGGCAAACACTTTGCACTATGGGGACTAGCTTTTAAGCCTAATACGGACGATATTAGAGAAGCGCCTGCATTGAGTATCATTGATGCGCTCATACAATTAGGAGCAACAGTTACGGCTTATGACCCAGAAGCGATGCCGAATGTAAAGGCGCAAATTGGTGATAAGATCAAGTATGCCGAAAATCAATATCAAGCATTGGAAGGAGCAGCAGCTTTAATTATTGCTACAGAGTGGAGTGAGTTTAGAACACCGGACTTTGATTTAATGGAGCAAAAGTTAAATCAACACAAGATTGTCTTTGATGGCAGGAACTTATTTGATGTGAGAAAGATGATTGAGCTGGGCTATTATTATGAGAGTATCGGAAGATCTGGTTTAGAAAAATAATCCCATTTTAAACAAACAACATGAGTCAGAAAAGAATATTAATTACAGGAGCAGCCGGATTTTTAGGATCGCATTTGTGTGATCGTTTTATACATGAAGGTTACTATGTAATTGCTATGGATAACTTAATTACAGGGGACTTACAAAACATTGCACACTTAAGAAGCAATCCCAATTTTGAGTTTATCCATCATGATGTGACCAAGTATATTGAGATAGAAGGCACATTGGATTATATTTTACATTTTGCATCTCCAGCTAGTCCGATTGATTATTTAAAAATACCTATTCAGACTTTAAAGGTAGGTGCAATGGGTACCCACAATTGTTTAGGCTTAGCCAAAGCAAAGGGTGCAAGGATACTCGTGGCAAGTACAAGTGAAGTATACGGTGATCCATTAGTACATCCACAAACCGAGGAGTACTGGGGCAATGTAAATCCGGTGGGTCCAAGAGGGGTGTATGATGAAGCAAAACGATATATGGAAAGCATAACCATGGCTTACCATACGTTTCATAAGGTAGAGACAAGAATCATCAGAATCTTTAATACTTATGGTCCAAGAATGCGCCTGAATGATGGAAGAGCATTGCCTGCATTTATTGGTCAAGCTTTAAGAGGCGAGGATATGACGGTGTTTGGTGATGGATCACAAACAAGAAGTTTCTGCTATGTGGATGATTTAGTAGAAGGTATTTACCGTTTATTATTAAGTGACTACTCAAGTCCAGTGAATATTGGCAACCCGAATGAAATCAGTTTAAAGGATTTTGCAGAGGAAGTGTTGAAGCTAACAGGCTCGACAGTGAAGATCGTTTACAAACCTTTGCCGGTAGATGATCCAAAGCAAAGACAACCAGATATCACCAAAGCAAAAACCATTTTAGGTTGGGAACCTAAAGTAGACCGTGCAGAAGGTCTAAAGAAAACTTACGATTACTTTAAAGCATTGCCACCAAGCGAGTGGACAAAATTGCCCAAAGAATTTTATTGATTATTACTTATTTTCGCATAAATTATTAAATTAATATAAAGATGAAGAAAGCCCTAATTACTGGTATTACAGGACAAGATGGAGCATATTTGGCTGAATTTTTATTAAAAAAGGGTTATGAAGTACATGGTATTAAAAGAAGGTCATCACTTTTTAATACACAAAGGATTGATCACATTTACGAAGATCCACATACACCTCATAGACACTTACATTTACATTACGGTGATTTAACAGACAGCACCAATCTTATTCGAATTATACAAGAAGTAAAGCCTGACGAGATTTACAATTTAGCTGCAATGAGCCATGTACATGTAAGTTTTGAAGAGCCAGAGTATACTGCTAATGCGGATGGGATTGGCACATTAAGAATATTAGAAGCGGTTCGTTTATTAGGTTTAACAAAGAAAACAAAAATATACCAAGCATCGACTTCAGAATTATACGGCTTGGTTCAAGCAGTACCTCAATCTGAAACTACTCCATTCTATCCACGTTCACCTTATGCGGTTGCAAAGTTATATGCATACTGGATTACGGTGAATTATAGAGAAGCTTATAACATGTATGCATGCAATGGTATTTTGTTTAATCATGAGTCACCACAAAGAGGGGAAACCTTTGTAACAAGAAAAATTACAAGAGCAACTGCGAAAATTGCATTAGGTATGGACAATTGTTTGTACTTAGGAAATTTAGATGCAAAAAGAGACTGGGGACATGCAAAAGATTATATAGAAGGAATGTATTTAATCTTACAACAAGAAAAACCAGAAGACTTTGTTTTAGCTACTGGAATTACAACCACTATCCGTGACTTTGTCAAAATGAGTTTTGCAGAGTTAGGAATTGAATTAGGATTTAGGGGAAAAGATGAAGCAGAAGAAGGGTACGTTCTAAAAAATACCGGTGAATACAAATTGGAAGAAGGCAAAGTAGTTGTAAAAGTAGATCCTAAATATTACAGACCAACTGAAGTTGATTTGTTAATTGGAGATCCAACTAAAGCAATGACAAAATTAGGTTGGAAGCCCAAGTATAATTTAGCATCCTTAGTAAAGGAAATGGTAGCAAGTGATGTTACTTTATTCAAAAAAGAATTACACATTAAACAAAGTGGATTATAATAATGGAGCAAACTGCTAAAATATATATTGCTGGACACAGAGGTATGGTGGGTTCTGGATTAGAACGTAAACTAAGAAAAGAGGGGTATAACAATATTGTTACAAGAACTTCTGCCGAATTAGATTTGAGAAACCAGCAAGCTGTTAATTATTTTTTCGAAAATGAAAAACCATCTTATGTTATACTTGCTGCGGCAAAAGTTGGAGGTATTCATGCGAATAATACTTATAGAGCTGAATTTATTTACGATAACTTAATGATAGAAGCAAATATTATTCATGCAGCATATTTGAATAATGTTACTAAATTATTGTTTTTAGGTTCATCTTGCATATATCCTAAAATGGCTCCACAGCCATTGAAAGAAGAATATATATTAAGTGGCTATTTAGAGCCAACCAATCAACCATATGCCATTGCAAAAATTGCAGGTATTGAAATGTGTGATAGTTTTAGAGCACAATATGGTTGTAATTTTATTTCTGCGATGCCTACCAATCTATATGGTACGAATGATAATTACCATCCTGAAAATTCACATGTACTTCCAGCGTTGATTAGAAGAATTATTCTAGCCAAAAAAAATAATGATCCAATAGTTACTATTTGGGGTACTGGAACCCCCAGGAGGGAGTTTTTGCATGTAGATGACTTAGCCGATGCTTGTTATTTCTTATTACAAAATTATAATGAACAAGGTTTAGTTAATATTGGATGTGGTACCGACATTTCTATAAAAGATTTAGCAGAGCTAATAGTTGCTGAGGTTGGATACGAAGGTCAACTTGTATTTGACACTACAAAGCCTGATGGAACGCCAAGAAAATTAATGGATACAAGCAAAATTAATAATTTTGGCTGGCGACCCTCTATCTCATTAGAAGCAGGCATTAAACAAACAATCTTAGAAGTTTATAATCAGTTTTAATGTTTAATAGATTACTGGCCTTCATACTAATTATAATCTTTTGTCCAATATTTCTGCTGGTATCAATACTCATCCTAATTGAAGACGGCTTCCCAATTTTCTTTACACAAAAGCGTGTTGGCATAAACTATACATTTTTCAAAATTTACAAGTTTCGAAGTATGAGGAAGAATACACCAAACGTTGCAACTCATTTACTAATTAATCCTGAACAATATTTACTTAAGATAGGTGGATTTTTAAGAAAGTTGAGCTTAGATGAATTACCTAATTTAATCAATATCATCAAAGGTGAAATGGTTTTTGTTGGTCCACGTCCTGCTTTATATAATCAAGACGATTTAATGACTTTACGTGTTGCGACGGGGGTAGATAAACTTAAACCTGGGATTACTGGGTGGGCTCAAATTAATGGCAGAGATGAAATCTCCATAGAAAAAAAGGTACAGCTAGAACAAGAATATTTAAATAAGAAATCCTTACTATTTGATTTAGAGATTCTTATTAAAACATTTACAAATGTACTATTTAGTAAAGGAGTAAGCCACTAGGTTAATTATTTAATATTATCTTTAAAAGTGCCATTCAATTGATTGGCATTTTTTATTTCCCCATCTTCACAACTTCTCCTGGACCCATTAACCTGGCATGATCCAGTAGTTCAACTAAGGCCATCACCTTGCGGGTCTTTAGATCACTCAATCCTTTCACGATACTATAAGAGTCTTTTAATAAGTAAAACACATTGGTGGTTAGATTGAGTGTTCTTTTATTACTAGGATAAATTTGAGGAGCAATTGTTTCATTATAAATTAACTCTATTTCTTTCAAACTTGTCACATAATATTGTATTGAATTATTTACGCGCATAGTTTCTTTTTTATAACTCCAAGCATCTAACCTGCGCATAACTGCCGGGTTATTTTTGATAATCATCTCACTACTTATTTGATATACGAGTGCGTCTACTTTCCAGCGCAGTGTATTGTAATTTGCTAAGGCATTATCTACTGCACCTTCAGTATTTCCCTTTTTGATTTGGTAACTTAAATACAATTCTGCACTATATTTTATTTGTATTAACCTACTGATAAATCCCTCTGGAATAGCTTTTGGTATTGATTTTGGGGAGGTGGAGGACTGCGCATGCGCAGTCCCACAAATACCTACTATCAGTATACCTAAAACGAATTTAAAAACGATGCACTTGTTTTGTGAAGATTGCATATGAATGAGTTTATGGTTTGAAAAATGTTTGTTGTGTAAGAGCGCCTTCTATTTTTGGGTTTTGATTATAACCGTTTTCGACTAAATCTAAATTCACATAATGAATGATGTTTTGCATAGTTGTGTTATGTCCATACAGGTTTAGATTTTTGATTAAATAATGTGTGAATGCACCATTGAATCTATTGTTGATATAAGCGTCTGCGCTGAGTTGGTGGGAAGCGCATCCACTTAATAAAGCGCCTTGTAGTAAAGATGTTTTGGTTTCGGTTTTATGGATATGAGGCAAACTAGGTTGTCCACCTTTATAATTTCGATAGTTTAGATTGTTGGTATCATTGGATACAGTTGTATCCCTTGACAGATCCTGGGCATGGCAACTATCCGATATCCATACAAAATGCACGTTTTTGGGGATTTTGGCGAAGTGCTGGGCAAATTCTTTATCACTAATGGCTGTAGCTGCTGTGTCGTTGAAATCATAAGGACAGATAATTTCATCTAATCCATCTTTTTCTATGGCTGGGTGATTCGTTGTTTGTTGTGCACCATGTCCACTATACTGAAATAAAATCTGGTCTCCAGGACTGATCCCGTCTAATAACCAATCTAATTGTTCTAAAATGCCTTTTTTAGTAGCCCCACTGTCGGTGATGGTTCTGATATTTTCCCATGCATAAACTTTGTTTTGATTGGCAATAAAATGACCCATATCTACCAGATCATTAATACATCCTCTTAAATCATTGCCTGGTAAAGGGTAGTCATTAATGCCAACTAATAATGCTTTATTTTTCATAGTAAATGAGTTTGTTTACTTAAATCTAAACATAAAATAGGCGGTTCCAAATTTTATTTTTACTTTTAAAAAACACTTGAAACGCTTTATTAGAAAGGATTCTAGGTCTTTGTGTTCAAGATTAATCAACACAATATGCCTGCTATTTTCTAATTAGATTAAATGCTAAAAAATATTTTTATGGATAAAAATGAAACCATGCCTTTATGGAAAAGTTTATTACTTTTTGTAGTGGCCCTAGTATTATTAGTGACCACAGCACCTTTTGGTTTTTTATATGCCCTGATTCGTCAAAGCATTGTGAAGCAGGTGCATTCACTCTCAGTTTATTTTTTAGAACTCGCCATTGCTTTAGATAATTTAGGCAATGCCTTAATGCAACATGTACTCAATGATGCTTTATTAATTAAAAATGAAAAGACTTATTACTTTGGTAATAAGCTCGAAACCATCAGCAGCGTTATTGGCAAAAACTATGTGTCAGGTACTTTAAGTTGCTTAGGTTTGCGCTTAAATGGCTTCTTGCATTGGATTGACGCCAACCATTCCCTCAACTCTATCAATTACGATATCAGACGCTGGAAACTCAATTACCAAGAAAAGACTGAAGTTAGAGCAGTTAAATAAGTCTAACTTATTGGTTATCAATAAAAATTTTGTAATTTTAAGCTCCTCCCCCCTAAGTCTATATAGTTACTTATAGTATAGTATTACATCAAGCATTTATTACCTTTGCTTGGCAGGTAATTTTTTGTAGTTAATTATGTGACTTACAATGGCTTTGCCGTGCCAAAATTTAAATAGTAGAATAATTATTCAAGTATGAAACAACTTATCCGATACATTTTTAGTCTTCCATTCATTTTATTGCTGTCTGTTAACGTCTTGGCACAGGAACTTCCTGTTGATATCGCCAATATAAGTGATCAACAATTAATTCAATTGATCAATAAATACCAATTAAATGGGTTGTCAGACGCACAACTTGAAGCTGCAGCTAAACAAAAAGGTTTATCAAATGATCAAATTCTTATTCTAAAAAGAAGAATGTCAGAAGCAGATCCATTAGCAAATAAATCTATCCCTTCAATTAAGTCTAAAACAGTTGATGAAACTAATGCTGAAAGGAATAAAATTGAAATGTTAACCCCCGCTGCTAAAACACCTATTATCACCCAAACATCTTTAAAAGTATTTGGTGCTGAATTGTTTGAAACCGCAGGATTAAGCTTTGAGCCTAATTTAAATATTGCTACGCCTAAAAATTATATAATCGGAGTAGGGGATGAATTGATTATTGATATTTATGGTTTAAGTGAAAGCACTAAGAAATTAAAAGTGAGTACAGAGGGGATGATTCGTTTTCCTAACCTTGGTCCAATTAAAGTGGCAGGTTTAACGATTGAGGAAGCACAAGTAAAAATCAAAAATCAAGCAGCAAAAGTATATACTACTATTGCAGGAGGCAATACGAATGTACAAGTTTCTTTGGGACAAATTAGGTCTATCAGAGTCACTTTGGTTGGAGAGGTGACTAAGCCTGGCAACTACACTGTTTCTTCTTTATCTACAATCATGAATGCTTTGTATGCTTCAGGTGGGCCCAATCTAATAGGTTCTTTTCGTAAGATTGAATTAGTGAGAAGTGGTAAGCCAATTGTTCAATTTGATTTGTATGATTTTTTATTGAAGGGGGATTTAAGTAAAAATAAATTATTACAAGACGAAGATGTGATTCGTGTAGGTGCCTATGAAACAAGAGTTGCAGTAATTGGTGCGACTAAAAAACAAGCATTGTTCGATATTAAGAAAGGTGAAACAGCAAAAGACGTTTTGACTTTTGCTGGCGGCTTTGCAGATTTAGGTTATAAGGAATTAATACGCGTGAAACGCATGGGTGCAAAAGGTAAAGAAGTATTGACTGTGAAAGCGTCGAACCTAAGTCAATTCAACTTAGTATCCGGCGATACCTTGCTGGTGGATGCATTGGCAACAAATTATGTGAACAGAGTGAGCATTCAAGGGGCTGTGTATTATCCTGGTGAATATGGAGTGAGTGAGATGCCAAACTTAAAAAGTTTATTGGCTACTGCACAAGTAAAAGAAAATGCTTTTATGGATCGTGCCATTTTGCGCCGTTATAATGCTGACTTAACACCTAAATTAATCAGCTTCAATATTAGCGATGTCTTAGCAGGTAAGGAACAAATAGAATTACAAAAAGAAGATTCTGTATTCGTCTATGCCAAAGAAGCCATCCGTGAAAAATATACCATCACTATTAATGGAGAAGTGAATCAACCTGCCACTTATGCGTATGCAGATAATATGCGTGCACAGGATTTGATTTTATTAGCAGGTGGATTTAAAGAAGGCGCCTCTCTACAACGTGTAGAAATTGCCCGTCGTTTAAATGTCAAAGAGACAGTAGCTGATCAAGCTGCTTATGCGATTGTAAAAGCCATTGATATTAGCAACAATAGTAATAACGAAGATTTGAATTTTGTATTAGCACCATTTGATATCGTATCTATTCGTAAAGTACCTAATTACAAAGCTCAAATTATGGTGACTGTTGCTGGGGAAGTGATGTACCCTGGTAAGTATACATTGTCGGGCAATACAGAACGCCTTTCAGATGTGATAATTAGAGCCGGTGGATTAAAGACGGTGGCTTATGGTGCTGCTGCTATTTTATCTAGACAAACTAAAACGAGTGAATACAAGCCTGTAGGAATTAGACTTCAAGATGCTTTAAACAAACCAGGTAGTTTAGAAGACATTATTTTAGAACAAGGGGATAGTGTATACATTCCTAAATTTGTTCAAACAGTCCAAACTACTGGCGCTGTAAATGTGCCTCGTCAAGTAGCTTATTATCCAAGCATGGGTTTTAAGAAAGCTATTAGAGGCTCTGGTGGTTTTCAGGTAAACGCAAATCGAAGGTATGCTTATGTGGTGCGCGCTAATGGAGAAATTAAAACTACAAAGCGTTTCTTTGTTTTACATTTTTATCCAAGAATAGAACCAGGTGCTGAGCTAATCATTCCTGCAAAAAGACCCAAGCCGCCTACAACTACTGCCGAATTCATTGGTATTAGTTCGGGTATAGCAAGCTTAGCAGGTTTAATTATTGCCTTAATTAATACCACTAAATAGTTTTCATGAGTACAAATAATTTAAAAACAGCAGCTTTGTCTGATTTAATCAATGCCATTCAGGGCTATTTTCGTTTTGTGTTGGGTCAGAAAAAATTAATTGGTGTATTGATGTTGACTATGGCCATCTTAGCGATGGGCTATGGTTTTTTACAGAGTCCAAAATATGAAGCGACCACTACTTTTGTTTTAGAAGAAAAATCGGCTTCTGGTGGCGGCTTGGCAGGATTAGCTTCTCAGTTTGGATTTGATATGAATAGCTTAACAGGTGCAGGCACTGGTTTATTTTCTGGTGATAATATTTTAGATATTGTTAAGTCAAGGTTGATTGTAGAAAAAGCTTTGCTTACTAAAAGTAATAATGAAAAGAACAATCAAGCACTTAGTTTGGCAGACCTTTACTTAGACTTTTCTGGCCTCGGTAAGCAATTAGCAAAAAAGAATAATCCTATTAGTTTTGTTGATTTACAAGAGGGGAAACAAGCAACACCACTTCAGGATAGTGTTTTATATGTGATTTATGAAAAGATTGCCAAAGATAATATTACAGTGGACAGGGTGAATAAAAAAGGATCTATTTTTAAAATCACGACTATTTCTGACAATGCAGTTTTTTCAAAAAACATGACAGACCGTTTATTATTTGAGACAACCAAGTATTATATAAATATCAAGACTAATAGTGCAAGTGAGAATGTACAAAGATTACAACGTAGGGCAGATTCCTTATCGGCAATTTTAAATACAAAATCTTTGAAAGCAGCTAGCTTTCAGATATTAGATCCCAATATGGCTTATAAGTCTATGTCTGTATCTAGTGAACTCTCACAAAGAGATAAAACAATTGTCTATAATATTTATGCAGAAGTGACAAAGAATCTTGAAATGGCCCGCATGTCTTTAGTGAGTCAAACACCCATCATTCAATTATTAGACCAACCTAAATTTCCATTGATTGATCAGCGTAAATCTATCCTATTCTTAATAGCAGCTGGGGCACTTATTGGTTTAATCATTGGGTTATTACTATCAGTTTATATTTATACTGATAAATAATTTATGCAGCGTATTTTTTTACTTCGTGCTTATGGCGATTTTGTTATCGCAATACAAGCCATTACCAGAAGCAATAAAAAAATTCAGATCGTTGCTTCCGATCATTTAGCACCATTATATCATGCACTACTCGCTGCTGAAATTATCCCCCCTCTAAACATCGAATTTATTGCATTGGGTATCCAACATGGTCAACTCAGTTTTTTCACGAATAAGCATATAATATCAATAGATACATTTAAGCAATTAAATCTTTTAAAAGACTTTCTCAAAGCCAATCCTAATCCAAACGGAACAGATTATTTAGAGCATGATATTCGTTTATCTTTATTTAAATTTATTATAGGCCAAGATTTTGAGCCAGTCGTTCCTAATAGTGCTAAAGTTTACCAAGCTTATTCAAAATGGTTGGATTTAGAACAAGACGAATTAGATAAAGACGCTTTGCAGCATCATCAATTAAGTCATGTTCTAGTGATTCCTGATGCACGAGTAAAAAAAAGAGTAATGCAGCCAGAACTGTTAGAATTACTTAAAAAATATATTCTTTTTAAAGGATTGGAATATAAGACGGCTAGAATGAGACATAAAATAGCTGCAACAGATTTGGTTTATGATAATTTTGAGGATCTAATTCAACTCATTCAGACTGCAGATTTCATTGTTTGCACCGATAGCCTCCCAGCTCATTTAGCTTATGTTTTAAAGAAGCCACATTATATCTTATATCCTAAAAAAGGGATGTCCCATTTTTTCACTCCTTTTGCGTTGGCAAATAATGCAGTGAGCAATTTCGATCAAACTCATTTTACATTTTTAAATAACCAACTTGCCTGTTAAGCCAATTCATGCGTTTATGCTCTACTCTCAAAGAGAGCATGCTAGATTACCACAGGTAAAATTAATTCAAGATGCATTTGAACATCTTGAATTGGTTGAAGCAGTCTATCCAAAATTTACGCACGTCCCTTTTTTAAATAAATTAATTGAACTTTCTAAAAAGAGGACTGGCAGAGCTTTGTTGACCAATGAAATTGGTGTATTATTAGGACATAGAATCATTTGGAAGCGCATCCTTAAAGAAGCTATTTCAGAAGAACAGCATTTTTTAATTTTTGAATCAGATAGTAAGATCAATAACCAGGAGCTTTTAAAAAATCATTTTGATGAGTATACCCGCAACTATGATTTATTTTTTTGGGGCGCATGGGATGGACATGCTAGGTTAAAAAAATCCACAATACAATTTCAGCATAGCAATTTTGAAATTGGGGAACCCTTAATTAAATCCGTGTATTGCACTTACGGTTATTCTTTAAATAAAAAAGCAGCAGCATTATTACTTAAGTCCACTAATAAAATTGCTTATCCGGTTGATATTTTTAAAAAATATATTCCTAAAGGCAGTTTAAGGCTTGGCGCTGCAAGGCCAGAAATTATTAGTGCCTGGTACAATACACCTAGTACCATTCGAAAAGAAGGTTTATCCAAAAAAATTAAAAACTGGTTTATTATACAAATCTTTGATTTTAGAAATCGTATTCATGCGTATTTTAGTTAAAACACCTTAATTTGTAATATGGCTACTCCAAAAAAATCATTAGTAGTTGTTACTTGGGATGGTAAAGCTCAGCCTTTAAACCATATTTACTTTGATGCTTTACCTACATTTGATCTATTGGTTTTTGATTATAGTGGAAAGGGAGATATGAATTTATTGTCTGCTATTGCACCCAAGCATGTGTTATCAGTGGCTACAGAATGCAAAGGGCAAATCATTAACGCTTTGTATACCTATCTTCAGCCACTTGACGCTGAAGCAAATTATCTATACATGGGTATTTTTGATGACGATCAATTCATCAGTACATCTGATATCAATAAATTACTGTTTATCGCCAACCTTGAGCAATTAGATGTTTTCCAACCTAGCATCACCCATGATAGCTATTATGATAATCGACAATTCATTCATAAGCCAGGTTATCAGGTAATACCTGCTGATTGGGTGGAAGTGATGTGCCCGTTTTACCGCATGGAAATTTTTAATGCTTTTGCACCACATTGTATAGATAATATTTCAGGCACTGGTTTGGACTTATACTTAGTACCAACTATCCAATATTTGATGGATAAAAATAATACAGCAGTAGTACATGCGGTTCAAGTAAAACACACCCGTCCGGTGAGAACAGGAGTAAGAGTTTTCTCTAACGGTAAAACTTCTGTTCAAGAAATTCAGATCATGCAAGCCCTTAGTAAAACTTTATTACTGCAAAACAACACAAAATCTCAAGATAGCCCAGCTTATCAAAAAATGCTACAATTGCTTAACAAAGAAAGTAAAGGAGAAATTACTATTCTAGATAAATTAAATAGAATTGTCCCACTTTTTAAAAATATCTACCGTATGCTAGTAGATGCTAGTTACCGCTAATTAATGCATACAAGCAAAAACATATTTTACAATGTACTCCTGTCCATTTCTCAGGTACTTTTCCCTTTAATCACTTTTCCTTATCTCGCCAGAACACTTGGTCCAGAGCATGTAGGTTTAATTAATTTTTCTGAGAGCTTTGCAAAGTATTTTGTCATCCTAGCTGCGTTGGGTATCCCAATTTACGGCGTAAGAGAAATAGCAAAATACTCCAAGGATGCAATAAACAGAACAAATATATTCCTGGAAGTATTTTTAATAAATGTAATTTGTACATTTTTCTTTGGTTTATTATTCTATATTTTAATACCAATCTTCCCAGATCTTAATCAACATGCTTCTTTATTCAAATGGGCATTAGTTTATTTTTTATTACAAATATTTAATTTAGAATGGTTTTTTAGTGGCTTAGGGGAATTTAAATTTATTGCCTTAAGATCATTTTTCATTCGACTACTATTTATTTTATCAGTTTTTATATTTATAAAATCTAAAATAGATTATCTAAGATACATGCAGATGCAAGTAGTCTTATCTCTTATTCTTGCTACTATTAATTTGTTTAAAATATCTAAACTCCTTCAATTTAAAAGAAATATTTTTTCTGAGCTAAATTTTATTAAACATTTAAAACCTTTATTTTTTTTGTTTTTAACTATATTCTCTATAAGTATCTATTTTTCTTTAGATACAGTTTTATTAGGTTTTCTTGCTGATAATGAAAGCGTTGGTTATTATGCTACAGCACTTAAGTTGAACAGATTAGTTATAGCGGTATTAAGTGCTATATCAGCAGCAATGTTCCCTAGCATAATGAATTATTTTCATCTTAATCAATTAGATAAATTTAATGATTTAGTTAAAAATTGTTTTTTCTTATTGATAAGTTTATCAATACCAATAGTCATTTTTATTTTTAGTTGCGCATCAGAAATTGTTGAAATATTATTTGGTACAAATTATAATAGGGCTATAGTACCTCTTCAAATAACAACACCATTGATTTTTATTGTAAGCTTATCAACTATTTTTGGATTTCAAGTTTTGAGTGCACTTGGAAAAGATAAACATATTTTATACTCTGCGTTTTATGGAATGTCAATTAGTATTATATTATCCTTTATATTAGTACCAACCTATAAAGAGATTGGAACTTCAATTACAATTTTAGTTACAGAATTGATAGTTTGTATGTCATTTGTTTACTATGCTTATAAACATTATCCAATGCCGGATTTAAAAATTTTATTAACTGAGCAATTGATAAATATTTTCCCTTACATAGTAATTATTTTAACAGGTAAATATTTAATTGAATTTGTAATATTAAGAATTATATTTATAACTATACTATCATTTTTATGGTTCTGTACTTATTATCTTTATTTGAAATCAGACAATATATATGCTAAAATGTTACAAAAGTATATCCCCTTAAAATAACAAATTGAACATGATTTCAATCGTGATTTGCAGTAGGAGTAAAGAAGTAGACCAATATTTATTGAACAATATTAATGATACAATTGGTGTGCCATATGAGCTCCAATATATTGATAATAGTGAAAATGAATATGATATTTTCACTGCCTATAATAAAGGGGTGATGCTTAGCAATTATGATATCATTTGTTTTATGCATGATGATATTATATTTAAAACTAAAAATTGGGGAAATCTGGTTTTAGAGAAATTTAATAATACTCAATTAGGAGCAATTGGTATAGCTGGTACTCCTTACGCAAGTTTATTACCAGGTACTTGGTGGTGTTCAAATAAAATAGCTCAAAATATTATTCAATTAGGTAAGATAGATTGTGTTTATTATTCAACAGGTTCAAATGATGAACAAATTTCACCGGTAATATTATTAGATGGCGTATGGATGTGTATCCGTAAATCCCTTTTTCAATTTATACGCTTTGATGAATATAGTTTTAAGGGTTTTCATATGTATGATATGGATATATCAATGCAAATATTTAAAAATGGGTTCAAACTTGCAAGTGTTTATGATATTTTAATCGAACACAAATCACTTGGAAAATTAGACTCAAACTGGTTAGAGAACCGAATTAAATTTTATAACAAATGGAGAAAAACACTTCCATTATCTATAATTGAACTTTCTTTTTTTGATAAATTGACAATAGAGTTTAGGAATTTAGTTGCTTATTTAAAAATTAGACTTAAACAATGAAACAAAGTAATTATTTATATTTAATTCTAATTCTAACTACAATTTTAAAAACTGGGTATGCTCAAAATCCTGTTTCGGTAGGCTTTATAAGTTTGGATGAGCAGATTAGAAATTTGCAATTATTGGGGAAAATCGATTCAAATCAGTCTTTAGCAAATCGGCCTTATTATAACAGTAAGATTCAAGATTATTATAATCTTTTTAAAAAGATTGATAATAATCTACAAATTAATGCACCCCAATTAAATAAGTGGAAATTTCATATCGAATTATTGCCAATTAGTTTTACTCAGAAGTTAAATACTTCAAGGCCATTTGGATGGAACGATCAAGCAATGGGGTATACAAAAGGATATCAAGCACAACTAACAACTGGAATTTATGCAAAATTAGGTTTATTACATGCCCAATATCAACCTGAATTAGTGCATTATTCTAGCGGACCGTTTTCAAAAAAGACTAAAGTTCTACCAGGTCAATCATTTGTAGGTCTTAAGTTTTCGAATCTTGCTTTAGGTATTTCTTCGGAGAACCTTTGGTGGGGACCTGGAAGGTATAATTCATTATTAATGAGTAATAATGCTCCTTCATTTGAACATTTAAGATTGAATACTCACAAGCCGATTAATATTGGAATAGGAAATATTGAGTTTTCTCTTGTCTTAGGTAGGATGACTAGAGATACAGCTTTAGGATTCGAAAATAACAATTTGCAGAAAAGAGATTTTAATTATGCCATGCCATCTACAAGACAGTATAATGGTATTAATGTAGTATTTCAGCCTAAAATATTGCAAAATGTCTTTGTAGGTTTTAATCGTTCTTTTCAAAATTATGATTTAACCAAAGCTGAGTATCAAGCTAATTACAAGTCTTACTTACCTGTATTGAATGAATTGTTTAAGAATAACTACTCTGACGACACCTTAAACAAAGATCAAATTTTAAGCATTTTTACACGATGGTTGTTTCCAAAAACTAATGCCGAAATATATTTTGAATTTGGTTATAACGATGCAAAAACCAATATGCGTGATCTTTTAATTAATACAACACATTCTAGTGCTTACACGATAGGGTTTAAAAAATTACACCCATTATCGGATAGTAGATATTTAGATCTTGGGTTTGAAGCAACTAAAATGTCCCAATCACCTGGTTATCTTCAAAGATCAGCAGGTAATTGGTACGAGCATGGTCAAGTACAAGAAGGATTTACAAATAATAATCAAATTATAGGTGTTGGCTCTGGACAAGGAAATGATCTTCAAACTATTACTTTAAATTTAAGAGAAGGATTTAAAACAGTTGGGATAAAATTCCAACATATTGCTAATAACCCCTATTTGGAAACTGGTGAAAATCCTGTTCAACTTCGTAATACTAAATGGAATGATTATGTATTTGGTCTTAATTGGGGGCATAGGTATAAAAAAATTATAATAAATGCCAATTTAGAGTGGGTCAATGCAAAAAATTATAATTGGATTAATGCCTCACATAAAGGTAATCTTCATGCCTTTATTAACACTATATTTTTATGGTAAGATTTTTATTATTAGTTTTTTTAAGTACTTTTTCATTGTTTGCAAAAGGTCAAATTGCCTTATTAGATGATATTAATCAGTTAGATCAAGAACGAGACAAACAGTTACTTTTTGGTCAATATAAAAACACATCCTTTTTACTTCGTTCAACAAGGGACCTTTTAAAATTGCAGTCTAAAAAACAAATAAAACTTTGGAAAGATGTAAGCTGGGATGGCATCAATTTTATTTATAATATTCAATTAAATTCTACTACTCCTTCTGGTTTTAATGATGGCACTTTGTATCCTAGTATAGGTAGTCAAAACAGGTTTAGTGTTGGATCGAGATTTACCAAAAAGAATTTTGAAATAAATATTCAACCTGAATTTGTAACTGCACGAAATATCAATCCACCTGTCTTTTTAGGCAATAAAGAGGATGGAAACTATTGGGCTAGATATTATTTACATATTCAAAATAATATTGACTACTACACTCAATTTGGAAGAAAGCCAATAATGAACCTATTCCCTGGTCAATCTTATATTGCATATCATCTTAATAATTTTACTTTTGGTATTTCATCAGAAAATCAATGGTGGGGACCTGGCTCACGGAATAGTTTAATGATGACTAACACAGCACCTGGTTTTTATCATGGATACATCAAAACAAATAAACCCATAGAAACTAAATGGGGAAGTTTTGAAGGAAAGGCTATTGTTGGGCAATTAGATGTACCAGACTTACCACCTATAGAAGATAGTTTAATGCGAACAATATGGGCAGGAGGTATCATCCGAAAAAACAAGTCTTTACGTCATATAGAAGGATTCAATATTAATTGGCAACCTAAATGGATTCCAAATTTTTATATTGGGTATACTTATTTTTCTCAGAGCTATATTTTAAACAGAAATATAATAGGAAAGAAATTGGGTTTATTAAGTAATGATAGACCCAAGCAACAATTAGGGGCATTTGTTTTTAGATTTGTATTACCCAAAGATCATGCTGAATTCTATGCTGAAATTGGTCAACCTAATCAAGCTGTAAGTCCATGGCGCTTTTTTGGAGATTCTGTTAGAACAGGTTTTGTAGTTGGTGCTCGCAAACTCTTCCCAATTGGCAAAAAAGGGGCTTATTTAAAACTATATTCTGAGTTTACTCAATTACAGTTAATGAATCCAGCTTTAGTGATAAATTTAAAAGAACCCTTTGGTGGTCCTATGGTTACAAGTTGGTATACAAGTAATCAAATTCGTCAAGGCTATACTCATCAAGGTCAAATGTTAGGTGCTTCAATTGGTCCTGGTTCAAACAGCCAAAGTATTGGATTAAGTTGGCATAAGGGTAAAAATAAAATTGGTTTATTCATAGAACGTGTAGCGAATAATAATGATTTTTATACCTATCAGTATTTTGGAAGTACTTATTATAACAGGTATTTTATTAATATTAATAAAGGCTTTGAACTACAATATCAAGTCAATAAAAAACTTTTGTTGGCAGCCTCTGCCATGCAAACTAGTTCGTTAAATTATAGATGGGTGAGAGAGGATCTGCCAAATTTATCTTTTTCTGAATCTTCTTCATTATCTGATAAATTTAATCTAATGCTAAACTTCTCTTTAAAATATAGTTTGTATGCTGGCCGCTAAGCGTATTTATTTGAACTTGTATTTTTTTGTCATGGCTTGCTATGTCTTTTTTAACAAAGGGGTAGCATATAGTTTTATGGTAGAGGCAGTTTGGTTATTAGGCTTGGTCTTAATATTTTTATCCCGTCGTAGTTATGAATTTGCTTGGGACCTGCGTGCAAAACTTTTATTTTTATTTTTAATCGTTGGCCTTATTTATATTCCTTTAGGATTAAGGGGTTATCCTTTTATAGAGGTTATTAGAGATAGCTTTGTATTTCAATATGGTTGGTTTGTATTCATTATTTTTTTATTTAAAGACTTACAAAATTTAGTTTGGGAAAAAATGTTTGCCATTTATACTTGGTTTCCTGTCTTTGGCTTACTCAACTTTTTTTTACAAAATTTTGTCGAAAATTTTGATCGCTTTAAACCTTTTGGTGACATCTCTTTTGTGCTTTATAAATATGGAGACATGGGAGTGCACTTATTGATTAGTTCTTTGGTGCTATTAGCTTTTCAACAAAAAAGGTCTATTCGTTTTCAGGCGGTGATGGCGATTTTGATTTTATTTAATTTATTAATTTTAACGGCTTACAGTAGATCAGGTATGTTGGCCTATGTATTAGGTGTGCTAGTTTATATAGTCTTATCTAAGGAAGCGTATATTAAAACTAGGGTGAAGCAATACACTAAATACCTCCCTATCTTATTGATGATAGTTATTCCTATTTATGCTTCCATTAAAGTGCAGGAAAATTTTCAAGGACGTAAAGTGGGGATTGAACAAGTGTCACAGAATGTAGGCTCATTTGTAGGTGTAAGTAAAGATGCCAATTTAGAAGACAATAAATTATGGCGTTTGGTTTGGTGGGCTAAAATTTTGGATTATAGTTTTTCGCCTGCTTATTTTGTGCAAGGTAAAGGTTTAGGCATGAGCTTGTCAGAAACAGACGAAGTGGTTTCGGAGGCTGACGAAGTGCGTTCACCGCATAATTTTCATCTAACGGTAATGGCACGTTTTGGTGTGCCTATTTTTTTACTTTGGTTATTTTGGTTATTTATTTTATACAAGCCCATGTTTAAAAAACAATTAGATGCTAAATCTTTATTGATCTCTACCGTGCTTTTGGCATTTATCGTGAATGCAAGCTTTGATGTATTTTTAGAAGGTCCCATGGGCGCATTTCCTTTTTGGACTTGGGTAGGATTATTATGGATGACACAGGCTTTTCCTAAGGAAGAGGAAAATTCTAATGAAACAGCAATTCATTCCAATGCATCCTAAAGTCAATATCCTAGGTACTTATATCAATTCCATTGGCAACCAAGATTTATTGGCTGCTTTTGAGCAATTAATTTTGGATTCGAGAAATAATCCAACTAGTATAACTGCCACTACCCAGGTATGTATTACACCAACGAATTCCATTTTAGCTGCACGCAAACAACCACAGGTACAAGCTATTTACAACGCTGCTGAATGGGTGATATGTGATGGTGTGCCTGTGAAATGGGCTGCTGGTTTTTTAGGCACCCCCATTGTAGAAAGAATTACTGGCCTTGATTTATTGCCTGACCTGATATACTTAGCGGATCAAAAAGGCTTTAGTGTATTTTTATTAGGCGCAAGCCCAGGTGTGGGGGAACAATTAAAAAAGATAATCGAAGCTGAATTTCCTAACTGCATGGTGAAAGGTATTTACGTACCTCCATTTATGCCGGTATTCAGCGGGGATGAGAATAAAAAAATGTTGGATGCGGTGAATCAATCACAAGCCGACATTTTACTCGTAAGCCTCACTGCACCCAAACAAGATATTTGGATTGCACAGAATAAGCATCTATTGCAAGTGCCTTTGTCAGTTGGTATTGGTGGTGCGTTCGAAGTGATGGCAGGTTTGGTGCCGCGTGCACCTAAATGGATGCACAAAGCTGGACTAGAATGGTTGTACAGATTGATACAAGAACCTAAAAGAATGTACAGACGTTATTTAATTGAAGCGCCTTTGTTTATTCCTTTAATTATTCGCCAGAAATTTACTAGGAGATAATTTATAAAAAATTATTCTTGTTCTTATTGATAAAGTATCGAGTAACTATTATTTAATAGTTGTAGTAACGGCTACCTAATCCCGTAACTTATTCCTAATTGTATGATTTGTCCATCTTGTATATCCGGGTGGACATTTTTATTTTTATAACCATACTTGATAGATTCATAACTACCTAGCAGATAAAAATTATTGATCCACTCGTATTTAACTTGCAGAAATAGATCTTTGCGCTTGGTTTGTAAATTGAATAAGAAGGGTGGTTGTGGCTCAGCCAAATATTGTTCTGCAACAGTGCCTGCACCTCCTTTGCGGATACTTTGGTAACGAAGGTATAGACTTAGTTTAGGGAGTGGATTATATTTTCCATAAACAAGGAATCGATCAAAATTATTCCCCATCCAATCGCCCATTGTCCTATCATACTGCGTATAATTTTGTGCAGCTAATAAATTAGTATATACAAATGGATTCACTCTAGTATATTCTGTTCCTAATGTTAAATAAGGCAATAATAAGTCAGTTATAGATCCGCCTACTGTATACCCTAATTGATTTCTACTTTTTTCTTTAACAAAAATAGAGGCAATCCTTATCTCGTCTATAAACATTGAGCCATAGAGATGTGTATTTTTTATATGATTTCTTGAACTTGCTTGTATAAAGAATTGACCATTGGACCCTGCATTAATATTATAATTACTTCGGTTATTATCATAGATCTTAAAAAAGTTGATTGGGAGTAAAAAGCCCACATCTACTTTATCACTATACACTACTGTTTCGCCAATAGCAATATTCAAACCTTTGATCGGCTTGAATACCAAACTATGTGTTGCCATATATTTGGGAACATACTGTATACGCAATTCCCCACTTTGTGCACCTACACCTGCTGTATACAATGCATTAGAATCTATGATATTACTATTTAACCAAGCATGCGTATAATTAAACTGCATCCACTTGGTAGGTTGATAATCTAATCTTACTAAGGGGTAACTAATTACTTTATTATCCAATACGATTTTACCATTTTCACCGTACCCCCAGTTTAAATAATCCTTTCCAAAACTAATCGAACCTTTATTCCAGCTATAGCTTACATGTCCTCTTATTTCACTATAATTTATTTCTTTTGCTGTAGGATTGTATAATTTGATGATGGATTTCTCTGGGCTAGCAGTTCTAAATAAATCCATACCTTTTCCTACCTCTACGTAATCTTTGTAGTAAAATTGAAAAGCAAATTGTTTAGCTTGTCCCCAGAAACTTAATCCTTGGCCGCTCATTTGTGTAAAACTATTTTCTGCTCTTGATACACGCATCAAACTTCCCATTGGATCTACGTTAAACATAAAATCTTTTTGGTGTAGGTATAAACCTCTCAATCTTTTGTTGGCATCTTTTTGAAATACTTTTAAGGTAGCTGTATCTGTTCCAACAATGCTTCTATATTCTTGTAGATAAAACGAGAGTTCATTTTTTTCAGTCGCACTCAATTGCCCTACTTGTTTTTCTAAACTGACTAAGGCAGTCTCTATTTGTTTTCTTGAAACAGGTTGGATGATATCTTGAAAATCAATCTTCCCTTTTTGTGCCATCCTTTGTAAATAGCCCATGATAGGTGCTTCTGGATTTTCCCATACCGTCTGCGCACGAACATTGACTAATGCAATCATGCAGAATATTAATAAGATTAGCCTTACTTTAAATCTACCTTCAAATAAATTTGTATTCTTTTGCATCTAGTAAGCGTTTTGATCACCTCTCAAAATATTAATGATAGTTTGTAAAATGATCTGGCAGTCTAGCCAAAATGTCCATCGGTGTATATAGCTTAAATCAAAATCTACACGCTCTTGCATTTCTTCTATAGTCTTGGTTTCTCCTCTACATCCGTTTACTTGCGCCCATCCGCTTATACCAGGCAAGACAATATGCCTTAACATATAATTGTCTACTGTATGCATGGATTCGATATTTAATGGAGTGGGATGTGGTCTTGGTCCTACTACCGACATATTGCCTATAAGTACATTCCAAAATTGTGGCAACTCATCTAAATTTGTTTTTCTTAATATTCGGCCTATGTTTGTAATTCTTGGGTCGTTCTTATGAGCTTGTTGGTATTTGCCATCCTCGTCTACATCCTTACTGTCTTGGTCCATAGTCCTAAACTTATAACAGATAAGTAATTTGTTATTGAGCCCCCATCTTTCCTGTTTAAAAAATACAGGACCCTTAGAGCTTAATTTAATAAGGATTGCAATAAGTGGAAACATCCAAATACCTATGGTTAAAAAAAATAGGCTTGCAAATACGATATCAAAACCACGTTTTAATAGTTTATTCTCCCATCGGTCTAATGGTAAAGCCCCTACATTGATCACGGGTAATCGACCAATATTATTGATTGGCGCAGCTGATGTTGCGTACTGTCTTAGATCGGGTAGGATACGCACTTTTGTTTTATGAAAATCACATACATCAATACATTGCTGGATCAAATTATATTTATCATTCGGCAAAGCAATCACCACTTCGTCTATAGGATTTTTAATCAACACAGTATTCAATTGATTGAGATTACCTAAATAAGGACATCCCTCTATCTCCGCGGTTTGCTCGTCTACTAAGCCAATACATTTATAGCCGTAGTAGTAATATTTTTTTACTGTCTCTATAAAGTTGAGCGCTGCTGGTGTGGCGCCCACTAATAAAATGGAATCGTATAATTTCCCCTGATAAAATGCGGCATGCCTATTTTTTCTTAAGATATATTTGGTTACTGTTGCCAGTAAAAAGATATAGCTCAAAAAGCAGACAAAAAATTTGAAATTATAACGTTCCCCAGGTTGTAAAAAGAATAGACTTGAACTTAGAATAATGGCGAATAAAATGACATGGTAAAGTATGAAGATGATCTCCTCTGAAAACTTATTGGAACGACGGTCGGCATACAATTTGGAGAAATTGGCCATCAAATACCAGAAAAATAAAGATAAACCAAGGAAAAAGGGGTTAAAAATGCCAGAAACCTGACCAAAAAGCGTCAAAAGTGTAGCCCAATAAGCTACTAGCAATACCACAGCATCATTTACATACCTTATATAATTATAGTCCGTATTCGGTTTTTTCATGATTTTGTCCCACAAAATGATCAATGCGCTTTCAATGGGGGAATAAGCTATTTCGAAGATAATTAATACTATTGAACTATTTGAAGATGAGGGGGTTAAATTTTAGGAAGGATTTGTTCTAGAGTAATTTTGGCATAATAAGTCCTATTATGGCTTCTTCACCAATTAGGTATAAATACTGAATTCTATTATTTGATAATTGCTTAGACTTGTATTTCAAAAAAACATTGATGAATGAGCCAAAATTTAATCTCGCTTCAAACGGCCAAAGATCTTATTGGTCGATACAGAGCCAATTTTAATGACATTGCCACCCCCGATTACAAAGACAGTTTAAAATATAGTAGCACTTTTGACGCTGCTGCTATAAAAGCATTACTTGAACAGCCAGGTTGTGTTGAAATTAGGGCATACTATGGCATGAAGGAAGACAATGCCATTTGCCTAGTCTTTTTTGGTGTGGATGCTTCAGGTAACAATATTATTAATTCAACCACTGGTGGGGAAGATGTGATTGTGGATAAGGGTAAAGACTGTCCTCCGTTTTGTCCATCTGGTATTGAGGGTATATTTTAATTGATTGACAGATATAGGCACTATACTAAACCTTTCTGTGATTATCCCTGCTCTGGCAGGGATCTATGTATTTAATACTATTGATATTAAATACAGGTATTTTATAATTAACCTATGTGCAGCATCACTCAATGAAATTAATGCGGAATTCAAATTTGTTAATTTTCATCTATTTGACAGTATCCATTCTTTTATAAATACCCAACTTATTTTACTGCTGTATTTTGCTTGGGATGGCAAAAAAATTGCTGCGTTTAAAAAATGCATTATTCATCTTATTCTTTTTGTTTTGGTGGCGGTGGATGAGTATTATGATTACCAATCTATATACTATATTAAATGGCCAATGATTGTTAGTACGGTTTGTATTGCTTTGTATGGTATTCGTTTATTAACTCAGCATCAAAATAATTTAATAAGTCCAAAAGCCAGTCTTTCCAGAAAATTAATCATCATCCCATACATGATTTTTAGTGTCTATTACGCTACGATCAATATTTTGATGCATTTTCTGTTTAATAAAGCCAATCAAGCCTTTTTTATGAACTTGTACAGTGTCATTAGATGGGTAAATTTCTTATCTTACATTTCTTATACATTGGCATTGATATGGGCACCGAAGAAGGAAAAATTTTTATAGCATTTAGTATAGTGGGGGTCTTTTTAGCCTTGCTGATGTTATTTTTTTTCATCAACTTATTTATACAGAATCAAAAGTATAAGCGATTGCAGACAGAAAAATTAAATGCCGAAATTAATGCCACAGAATTAGAACGTAATATAATTGCTACAGAACTGCATAATGATATTGGACCTTATTTGTCAAGTATTAAAATGCGCATGAATTTATTAGAAGCTGAAAATAAAACAGATTTATTAGACGTCATTGCTGCCTTAGATAAATGCGTTGACCAAGTGAGGGGGATGGCCAAAACATTGGCACCTTTGGCAATTTTTCATATCTCATTAATTGATGCATTGAAACAATATATTGCGCAGGTTCGAATAGATAAATCCCTTAATATACAATTGATTGAAAAAGAAATACCTCCGTTAACTCAAGATCAGAATAATCAATTGTATCGGATTATGCAAGAAATTATTTTAAATACGGTGAAACATGCACATGCCACTGAACTTAATATTGAACTCTCTAGAGAAGGGGACCAATTTTTAATTCGTACTGCTGATAATGGCGTGGGCTATGATATGTTCGAGATAAGAGCCAATCAAAAAATGGGCTTGGGTTTATTGGGTATCCAAAGTAGAATAGAATATTTGAATGGAACCATGGCTTTATCGGATGAAATAAAAAAAGGAACGCGTTATAATATTCGTATTCCCCTAATTAAATTAGAAGAAGCGTTAAATTAATTTATACGGTCATGCACGGAATTAAAAATAACCAGATCTCTATAGTCATTGCAGATGACCATAGTTTTTTTAGAGAAGGCTTGGTGAAAGTGCTTACCATGACCGGAATGGTGCAAATCATTGGGGAAGCATCTAATGGTCAAGAATTGGTGAACTTAACACAACAATTAGATCCAGATTTATTAATTGTTGATATTGGGATGCCCGTTTTAAATGGAATTGATGCAGTAAAAAAAATAAAAGAGTTAGGATTGCGCGCACGTGTGATTGCTTTATCCATGCATTCAGAAGATGCGATTATTATAAAAATGTTAGAAGCTGGGGCGATGGGTTACTTAGATAAAAATACCACTAAGGAAGAATTATTCGAAGCCATTGATAGTGTGGTGGCGCATAATCGTGTTTATTTTCCAGCTTCTACTAACAGCCATATGTTAGACTTACTCACTACATCTACTTATAAACCTTATCCGAATGAAAAACTCGTTTTTACAGATAGAGAATTAGAAGTGATTCAATTAGTTTGCCTTGAGTTCTCGAATAAAGAAATTGCAAATCAATTACAGTTGAGTCAGCGTACTATTGAAACACATCGTGTTCGAATTATGGAAAGAATGAATGTGAAAAGTGTAGCAGGATTAGTTGCCTATGCTTATTCTAACGCGTTGGTTAAAAATTAAAAAATATTTTTATTATTTTATTTCAATTCCATTCCTATTATACCAATGGCTACTTTTTTTTGATAAGTGGTTGTGCATCCTGATATCAATCATTTTAAATTCAGTATAAATACTGAATAGACTTATAACTAATACATTTAATTTTGGATCATTAGAGTATATAATCTAGTAAACCATCTTGGTATGTCGTTTGGGGGAACCGCATATTTAAGGTGGTTTTTTTATTTTCAAGACTGCCAGTACTCGCGTCTTCGCAAAAATAAACCCCCGCAGCTTTCGCTGCGAGGGTTTGTGGTCTCGCCAAGAATCGAACTTGGATCTAGTGTTTAGGAAACACCTATTCTATCCATTGAACTACGAGACCATCGAACCACTAGGATTCGAGGAGCGCAAAAATAACCATTCTTTTTATCTAGATCTACATTAAAGCTATTATTTGGTATATTTGACCTCTTAATTTAATCCTCATGAACTTCTATAACATCATTATCAAGTATCGTTTTTGGTTGAGCTTAATTGCTATTTTTGGCGCAGCGTTACTTCAGATAACAGATATCGCAAATTTTTGGCCTGTTTTTCCTTTATACTTTTTAGGCGTAGTAGGTTTATTGAGTCATATTTTTATTGGTCCATTACGTTTGGTACAAGCACCCATGGAAGCAGGAGATATTGAAGAAGTGGAGCGTATTTTAGGTTCCATCTGGTTTCCTAATTTATTATACAAGCCTGTGCGTAGCACTTATTATACTATCAAGGGTAATATCGCGATGGCGAAGCAGGATTTTGATACAGCAGAGAAGCATCTTAAAATGAGTAACGACCTTGGTTCTGCCATGCCTGAAGCTGAAGGTGCAAATAAATTACAATTAGGCATGATGGCCATGCAAAAAGGGGATACCAAACAAGGCGAAGCTTATATTCGTGCAGCTATTCGTGCTGGTATTCCTGATAAAGAATCTGAAGCAGTAGCTTACCTAAGCATGTGTCAGATCTTTATGAATAAGCGTGAGTTCCGTGCAGCTAAAGATTTCTTTCGTAAAGCAAAAGCCTGTAAACCCTCTACTAAACAAGTGTTGGATCAAATTAAAGAAATCGAGAAATATATTTCTCGTATGCCTGGATAAAAGATAATTGGCAGTTCTAAAAAACGTACGTAATTTTGTACAAAAATTGATATATGCCAAAGGTTTTATCAGTTACAGAATTTAGAAGTAATCTAGCGGTTGAACTCGAACACGTTGGTAGTGACAAGCGCAATCAAATCATTATCAAAAGACCCAAGGGTAAAGGGAATATTGTTGTACTTTCTCAGGAAGCCTATAATGCAATGGAGGAAACTTTGTACTTATTATCAAGCCCGGCAAATAAAAAACATTTACTAGAGAGTATGAAGCAAATCAAAGAGGGTAAAACTTCTAAAATTAAATTAAAAGAACTCTGGAAATAGTTCTAACTGATAATGCAAAAGCCGATCTAAAATATTGGAAACTTAAGAAACAAATTAAGACACAAGATAGAACACAAAAGTTATTAGAAAATATTCTAATAACTCCATACGAGGGGATTGGCAAACCAGAGCCATTAAAATATCAACTAACTGGGCTTTGGAGTAGGAGAATAAACAAAGAACACAGATTAATCTACAGAATTAAAGACAATGATGTGATAGAAATTATCGCACTTAGATTTCACTATTAATTTTTCGATTTTTAATTTGGAATCCAACATTTAAAATGTTATTCAATATTACTATGAATAACAATAAATAATTACTGTAAGTTACTTCAACAATATTTTTTCTATTGTTGGCGCAAAATGTGCATGTTCCAATGCGTGTATTTTTTCTGCAACGGTGTATGGTGTATCTGAATTGTCTAATGTACACTCCGCTTGAAAGATAATATCGCCTTCATCATAATGTGCATCCACCCAGTGAATCGTAATACCTGATTTTTTTTCTCCTGCGGCAACCACTGCTTCATGTACACGCGATCCATACATGCCTTTGCCACCATAATTTGGTAACAATGCTGGATGAATATTGATGATACCTCTTGCTGTATTTGTTTTCCCATTCACTACACTTGAGTCTATTTTCATGCCTGGCTGATAAGCATTCACCAACACCTCAGGTACTTTCCATAAAAATCCTGCTAAAACAATAAAATGGATGTCGGCATTGTGTAAACTTTCAACATAGCCTGTTGCCTCAAATTCTTTTTTATTAATTAATAGGGTTGGGATACCTTTTGATTTGGCAATGTCTAACACCCCTGCGCCCTGAACATTGCAGACTATGAGGGATATTTTAATAGGGGTGGACTTATTTTCAAAGAATTCGATGATCTTTTTTGCATTTGATCCAGCCCCCGAAGCAAAAATCGCCACATGAATTGGCGTCGCTGGACCAGCCATGCCCGCCCCGCCAACTAATCTGCCCCACATTCTGCCTAAATAACCCTTGAAAAAGGAAAACTGCCCAGTCAAAAAACTTACAAAAATGACAGAAAATGGCCATAAAATAGTCAATAATACGGGATAAATGAGCCAATATGCTGCATTTTTCTCCAAAAACACCAAATTTAAGATTTGCTTATTTAGGTATCCACTCAGGCTTCCGCCCAAGGCAAAAGTGGTCATGATGAGCCAAAACTGCACTGGTCCTACCCCCCATTTTTGCTGTAATCTATTAATACTTTTCATAATATATGCACATTGTTTCGCGAAAAACTCCCCAAAAACCGTTTTATCTCCACCAATTTTTCCTTTAATTTTTTGTTTTCAAACCCGCTCGAAGGTCTTCTTTTTTTCCAATTTCCTTCACAAGATTAAACAAAATTTATGGCCATTAGTTGGAACCTTACAATTTTATGACATTCATCACCCAAAATCTTCCCACCGAATTGAAACTCAATCTTTACCAAGAAAAAAAAACTTACAATAAACTAGCTTTTTAAAGCGTTTCTTAGTTAATTTTGCCCCCGTTCAAGGATATTTTTCCACATTAGACACTGTTTGTGTATATGACAATTTTAAGAAACCTAGCTAAGATCGTTTCGATCTTCTTATTTATCACCTTTAGTGCTGCTATAGGTAATCAACTAAATGCGCAAGATGGTAAAGCACTTTTCTCTGCGAATTGTGCCTCATGTCACGCAGTTAATAAAAAGTTAACGGGTCCCGCTTTAGCTGGCGTGGAAGATCGTTGGCCTGATAAGCAAAACTTGTATGCATGGATTAAAAACTCTGCAGCATTTTTGAAAACAGGTGATGCGTATGCCAACAATTTGTACAATGAGTACAACAAAGTTGCCATGAATAGTTTCCCTGGTTTATCTGATGCAGACATTGATGCTATCCTTGCTTATATCAAAACTGTTCCAGCTCCAGGTGCAGCGCCAGCAGGTGGTGCAGCGGGTGCAGCAGCGCCAGTTGAATCTGATAATTCGTTGGTGTTTGGTATCTTAAGTTTAATCTTAGCTGTTGTTGCAATCATTTTATTGCAAGTAAATAATAACTTAAAGAAATTATCTGACGAGAAATTAGGTGTGACTCCGGAAATACCTGTTCCTTTTTATCGTAATAAAAGATACATTGCATTCACTGCAATCGTATTGTTTGTATTGGGTGGTTATTACACAACCATTGGTGCAATGAATTTAGGTCGTTCTAAAGATTATCAACCAGAACAACCTATCTACTATTCTCATAAAGTACACGCTGGTGTAAATCAAATTAATTGTCAATATTGTCACACTGGTACTTACCAAGGAAAGCAAGCGACTTTACCTAGTGTGAATGTGTGTATGAACTGTCACACTGCTATTAACGAATACAAAGGTGATCCATTAGTGAAAGAGAATGGTGACATCGTGGATGGTACTGCTGAAATTAAAAAATTATATAAATACGCTGGATTTACAGAAGGTCAACCTTGGGAT